>VFQT010000106.1_pt1 | contig 131923 bp, 111 predicted proteins | sample 3512381 | NCBI WGS metagenome assembly VFQT01 (sample SAMN10412376, study PRJNA504923) | tailings metagenome | isolation source: Relicate 2 Philex TSF3 active mining site | place: Philippines: Tuba, Benguet | collected 2017-08-29
CGCATACACCGAAACCACACCCAGGTCCCGAATAAACAGCTTGCCGCCCGACACCACCGGGTAGGCCCAAGCCTTCGCCTGGCCGCGGTCCGGCGCACCCGCCGGCGTAAAGCGGCCAAGCTCCTTGTAAGCCCCCGATGTCGCCGCGACCAATGCAACATCCCCATTCTCGCCGTGCACAATCAGCTTGCCATCCACCGCACAGACCTGGCTTGGACCCACCGAGCGGTCCTCCCACATCACCTTGCCGGATGCGAACTCAACACACATCAGCCCCGTCTGGGATGCGCCATACACATAACCACCAACCTTGACCGCGCCGCCAATCGAACCCGGGAGACGCTTGTCGATATAGACCGCATCCGCACCCGTTGCCCCGACACGCGCCACACCCTGCGCCGATGCGCTTCCGGTGTAAACCAGGTTGCCATCAATGATCGGCGTGAACGCATGCATCTGGAACCGCGTGTCAAATGTCTTGTCAAAACGCCAGAGGAACTTGCCGGTAGATGCATCGATACCGACCAGCCCCTTGCCCATATACTGCACAACCTGCTTCGACTCGCCCGTTTCCATCAGCATCGCGCTCGCATAGCCGGCAATATCCGCACCCGGAACCGAACATTTCCAAATCACTGCCCCCGTCTTGCGGTCCAGTGCCACAACCGTCGCATCCGCACCACCGGGAGTCACAATGACCTTGTCGCCATCGATGAGCGGTGACTCCGAATACGCCCAAATCCCAAGCTTGCCGCCGAAGTCACGCTGCAAATTCTTCTGCCAAACCACCTTGCCAGTGGCTGTGTCAAGGCATGCCAGGTCGCCATCCGAGCCGAGCGCATACACACTCGTCCCCACTACCGTAGGTGTCGTTCGTGCGCCAGGATAGTTCGGCTGCTGATCCGGGTTGCCTACCTTGCCAATACGCGTCTGCCACAAAAGCTTGCCATCTTTAAGCGAGCGGGCCTGGACATACTCATCCGTCTTACCCGTACTTCCAATACTGACAACTCTCTCGCCGGCAACCGACACGCTGCCGTAGCCAAATCCAGCATCCTTGATTTGCCACAAAAGCTTGGGACCGCCCGCTGGCCAGGATGCCGCGATATTCTTCTCGAGCGAAACGCCATCCCGCCGGGGGCCACGCCACTGCGCATAGTCATCCGCAACCGCTGCCGTCCCCAGCCCGCAAGCAACCACACCCAGCGTCAACATTATCTGCCGCGTATTCATCTGCATTTCTCCCACCGGTGTGACCGGACCATCCTTAAAACTCAGTATCTGCCTTCACCAAATTAAGCGGCTTTATCCACGCATTGCGATAGCGGACATCATGGCCCTCACACTGCAGCTTCAGACCCTGCGGCGTATCCGTGATGCCTTTGCCGTCATCGTTTCCGCCATCCACACCACTGAACGGACCACCCCAGACCTGGTTGATACGCACATTTGTATGCACACGCTGGCCATTTAAGTAGATGGTTGTAAGCGGCTTCTCAACCATCTTCCCACCGGCAAAGCGCGCGGCACGGAAGACAATATCGTAGCTGTTCCACTTCCCGATACCCTTATACAGATGATACGGAGCAGGTGTTTCATTGATAACGGCACCGAGGCCATGGGATGTCCGGTCGCCATCACAGATCTGAATCTCATACCGGTTCTGCAGATACACGCCACTGTTCCCGCCGGGACCGCCAATCCAGAACTCAATATGCAGCCGAAAGTCGCGGTAAACCGCCTTGGTCACGATATCGGCTGCGCCGTAGACACCGCCCGCAGCCGCCGGGTCATCTGTCTTGATACACGTCCCGCCATCCACAGGATCCGGAACCACCGGCCACTTAATCGGTAGGCTGGAGCGGAAACGCGGCCCCTGCCAATACGTCCACTTGTCATCCAGCATTTGGCGGCTGCCATCCATAATGACTTCCGCACCCGGGATAGCCTTCGCCCCGATACCGATATCTTTTCGCCCGCTCTTCGCCACCGGCACGGAACGCCCGGCGGATTTCAGCTGCTCAAGCATGGCCTTCATCCGTGCCGCACGCCTGCGCTCCTTCGCATACAAATTCGTCTGCTCACGGGGGTCTTTCGCAAGATTGAACAGCTCTCCCGGCTGGCCATGGTCAGGCGTCCGAAGCGCCGGTGGCTCGCCATTTGCGCCATTGTTCTGCCCGGTTGGATGGTCGATATAGACCCAGCTGCCATCCCGAATCGCAAGCTTGCCATCCCCGCTTTGGTGGATGGTCGGGACCTTGCGCCGCCCGCCCGCGCCGCCGCGGAGGGCTGGGAGCATGTCGATGCTATCTTCACCTGCATTTTCCGGGACTGGGCTGCCAACAATGCCTGCAATCGTGGCAAAAATGTCGGTGTGGCAAAGCGTCTCGCTTGTGGTGATGCCGAATGGAAGCTTGACCGGCCATTTGACGATGAACGGGACGCGGTGTCCGCCTTCCCAGAGGTCGCGCTTGACGCCACGGAGGCCGCCGCGGGAGTCGTGGTTTGAAAGACCGATGCGCTCATAGACGCCGGGTTTAACCTCGCCTGCGACTTCGGGGCCATTATCCGATGTAAAAATAACCAGCGTATTTTCCTCGGTGCCGGAGTCCTTGATGGCTTGGAGAATCTCGCCGATAACGGCATCCGTTTGGGCCACAAAGTCACCATATGCGCCAGCGGCCGTCGTGCCCTGCCAGGCTTTTGTCGGGACGATGGGGTAGTGCGGGCTTGGAAGCGGGATGTAGGCAAAGTACGGCTTGTTAGCTTTGGCCTGAGTCGTGATCCAGGTGGCTGCCTTGCGGCCAACATCCGGGAGGATACGCTCAAGGTTCCAGTTTTTCAGGCTTGGGCCCGGACGGTTGAGCTGGAAGGCTTTCTCGACATGGGTGTCTGGGATACCGATGGTTTTGTCATCCTGGATGTAGACATACGGCGGGAAGTTCGGTGCATCCACGCCAAACCAGGTGTCAAATCCGCGCTCCGTTGGACCATCCCCGATCGGCTTTGTGAAATCGACATTGCTCATCCCTTTACCAACGGGTACGGGGGCATTGCCATCTTTAGTCTGCCACTTCAGGCCGAGGTGCCACTTGCCAAAGCACCCCGTGGCGTAGCCATAACCGCGGAGGAGAAGTGGGATATTGAGGCGGTCGCGCTCGAGAATGGATGTCCCCCACGGGGCAACGACGCCCTGTTTGAGGATGCCGCGCCATGGATAGCGTCCGGTTAGGAGGCCGTAGCGTGTGGGTGAGCAGACGGCTGCGGGCGAGTGGGCATCGGTTGCCCGGATACCGCCGGCGGCAAGCTGGTCGATGTTAGGCGTCGGTATTTTGGATGCCGGGTTGTAGCAGGTGATATCACCGTAGCCCAGGTCATCCGCGAGGATGATAACGATGTTAGGAGTGTTCGCAGCCATGTATCAGGGGTTCACCGGATGGAGGGTGGATTCCTGTGTGGCAGGAGGTGGCATGTAGTTATGTGCGCGATATCGAACTCTACGATTGTAGAGTCGGCTTCAATTCCAGCTGAGCGATACGCGCTAAGGAATGTTTGATGCGTACAAAGACTTTATCGGTGTCGAAGGGCGGCTTACCGAAGATTTCAGCATGGGTAGCATTATTTGGAAGTGGTACACCTTCGACATCAGCACAATAGACCATGCCTGTCACTCCATGTGTGGCTGAGATTGCACGTACATCCTCGGTGAGCAAGGACAAAATGCCACTTCCTGGTGCAAAGCGCATCTGGCACTCGGCTGGACCGTCAATGCATAGGGATGCTCGATCCACCGATGGCCTTCTTAATGCATCATTGAATGCATTGCTACTGATCCGTAGATTTCCATCCTCGGTATATGTAATTAGGTTTGCATCAGGGCGAATCGCTCTATAAAGCAACTCATGATCATCGACATGTTGTGAAGGTGTCTTCGTTTCCAAAGCTAACCTTGGCCTTCAGCGAGCAACCATTTTAGGAGTGAAAAGACATCTGACAGCAGTGTAATGGATCCATCCTCCATATCCGAGGTGATGTCAGTGCCCCATGCTTTGAGATATTCGATTTCATTGTTTCCAGCAACGTAAACGGTTAATGAGCGGGAATGGTGCCACCACTCAAGCGTGATGTAGCCGCGATGGTCTACTGAAACGAGCGGATTGGTAACGCCAAATCCGCTTGCGACAGCAGCTCCGGTTAGTATTCCGAGGAATTCCCGAGCGTATTGAAGCATCGCTGGCTTTGGCGCGAGTGAGCCATTGCCATCCCAGTTTGTTTGTAAGTTTTCAATCGGTGCGAGAAGGGTACTTATTCTGTCCTGCGTGACATGTGCGGTGGTTTCCGGCATCACGATAACGGGTGTTAAGAGTGTTGAACCATCCGGCTGCAAACTAACAGCGTAGCGTTTACCAGCATGACTACTACCCAATGAAATTCTGCCCTTACTGTCAACATTTTTGATTTCAAGGTTTTGTTCAGTGATTGTCATGGCGTTGTTCCCAATGTGGGCATGTCCCACATACCCACATTACCATTTAGATGTTGGATGTCGCTGAAGCAACTACTATGTTTGCGGTTCTCTCGCATACCAGATCGCGCGTGCCTTGGTATGACGATTCAACAACCCAAGTTTGCAAAGCTCGTTCGGGCGAATACGGAAACTACCCGGATGTATCCCAGTGGCTTTAGGACATCGGTGCTGGTGATACGACCGCGTTTGATTGATTTCTTGATGGATTCGTAATCGATTTAGATAGATATTGATCGACAAAAGCACTGAGCGGGTGCGGTACCCGGCGGACTTGTGGTGCGGCACACAACAAAAAAGCCCCCCGGTTTCCCGGAGGGCTTTTCAAGTGCTTTTCTCACCTGCGACATCCGATTGTGTGGATGTGTTATCAGAGCGATCTATGTAACTTGGCTTCTTTACGTAGCTTGCTAAGGCGTCTGTCAAACCAGACAAGATCACAAAGATCCGGAAAATAAGGGTAGCCAATCCACTCGCAGTAGGATTGATATTCCGGGTGAGCAGGATTCTTTATGATGCGACGCAGCTGTGCGAAACCAGGAGGGCCGCCGCAATCCTCCGGTGGAGCCGCGCGCCTACCGTCGCTGCACAAAGGAAACTTGCGGAAGGCATCGCCTGTGATTTGCTTTTCCAAGGTGACAACGTGTTGCCAGTCATCCCCAAAGTCATATGTGTAGCTAAACGTTTGACCAGGAGTATTTACAAGGGATGCCAGTGGAATTCCACGCTCATCAAGCATGGTCAGCTCCGTCAAATCGCCAAGTTCATATGATGTTGAATACACTAGATCATCAAAGTTAAAGGAATGAAGGTGGCTGTTTGTCCAGCTAAATGCAGCTTGAAGGACGAGGTGGAGGTCATCCAGATGGATGTCAACAGGCACTAGCAGGCGGCGCCAGACCATCGGCCGGATGTCTTTTAGGACAACCTTCAGTTGGTAGCATTCAGTGACTTTTGTTGCCATTGGGTCGTTGGGAAATCCTATCATCCACTTCAGGAATACAGACAAAGATATGTCACACAACAAAAAAGCCCCCCGGTTTCCCGGAGGGCAGCTGAACGCTCACGATTGAATAGCCGTTGTATGGCTATGCATATCGACCTACTTGCTGATCTTACCGGTATCCGTTCGCCCAAACACAAAGCTACCAGTGGACTCTCCGGACTCGTTACGGGTTTCAAAGGTACGCTGTTCGATTGGCTTATTGGAATCCGTAATGTTGACTTCATAAACGCCATCTTTGACTTCGGTAACGGTTCCGGCAGGAACGCCATTTTCGAAGATGTACTGACGGTCAATAAATGCCTTGGCGGTGACAGCACCGGCTGCGAGGACAAGCACCGTCATCCCCACGAGGATAGGTCGACTGATACGACGCTTTGCTGGACTACGATAGGCCACTGATTTCTCTTCTAACATAGCGTTACTCATTTCTCCTTCTGCACTAAATGCATTCTCAATCACACTGTCTAGACTTTTATTCATTTGTTTCTCCATCAAAGTAATGGCTTCCCTTTCGCTTGAGTGTTTCTCTGGCTCGGGCAAGCAGACTGTTCGTAGCGGCGGTCGATTTACCGATAGCCAAAGCGATTTCCCGGATGGTAAGTCCATCCGCAACCTGCAGCAGTAGCACCTCACGTTGCAGGTCTGGCAGCTCGTTTACAAGTGTTTTGATAACGGTGGATGCTTCATCCCGCAAAAGTTCGGTGTCCGGAGCTGCGGACTCCGCCCGGATATCACCCAGCTCGCCGATGGATGACTCCTGCCGGCGGGTCCGTTTACGAAGTCTGTCGATAACTTTTCGCCGGGCGATGCCTATCAGCCAGGGGCGAAGGTCGCACTCGGGTTTCCAGAGGGCTGTCAGCGCGACGGCATACACTTCAGCGGCGACATCCTCGGCATCCTCAACGCTGTTTAGGCGTCGCAGTGCATACCGATAGATGTCCCTCGCACAGATTTGCTGGACCTGCGACGGAGATGTTTCAGCAAGCTCGCGATTGCGTAGCCGCTTGATCACACTAAGTGCAGGAGTAATAACGTTCACTGCCTATAAATACGCACAACTGCCTGCAATCTATCGGTGAGGTTGGATTAATTTCACAAAAAAGCCCCCCGGGTTTCCCGAAGGGCTTCTCTGTAACTGCCTGGCCATCGGAGTCAAAACGGCTTCCCCAGCCTGAATGCGACCTCCGCTGTTCTTACCGCGTCACCCTCAACGTTGCCGTGCGGTTCATCGCGCCGCCCCAGCTCCTACCTCCCGACAGGAAGCAACGGAAGCACCACTTTCTGAACCGCAGCGGCCAGCGCATCGTAGCCGGCAGGCGTGAAGTGAACATTACGCGGTTGCTGCAGACCGGACGGTGCACTTGTTATTACCGCATGGAGGTCATTAATCGGGATGTCCAGCTCTGTCATCACCTTTCGGGCGACGGCGTTGTAGACCGTGTCAGAGCCGGCGACGCGCCCGGTTGCACCCGATGGCACAGGCGTTGTCTGCCCCCACACAATCTTCGCCTTCGTCGCCTTGAGGCGCTGAATCAACAAACGTAAATTAGCCTCATAGGTGGCAGGATCCGCGATCAATGTCCCTCTTTCAGGAGACACCAGCTGGCCCTCCGCATTGAGATATTTCAAGTCATGCAGCCCAAAGTTGACATGAATAACATCCCATGGCTTTGCGCCAAGCCAGCTGTCAAGCTCCTTCAAACCAAATGCCGTGCTCGAGCAGTTGACCGGCGGGTGCACCACATTCGCTTTGCCTTCCAACAGCTTACGGAGCGGCAATGTATAGCCCATCGAAATCGAATCGCCAATGAGAAGCACCCGTGGCAAGCCAGGCGTCTCCAAAATTGGTAGCAACGCAGGATCCGTTTTACGCAACCAGCCGATGGACTCGATAAATGTCAACATCGCGGATGTCGTTAGCTGACGATACGGCTCCCGGTTGTAAAACCCGTGGGGCTGCCCCTTGTAAACCGTCAGCTCAGAACGGGTACCGACAGCCTTTTGGGCATCACGGAACTTCTCGGCAGTCGCCACGGAAATCAATGCGTCCTTCTCACCCAACATCACCAATGTCGGAGGGCATCCACTTCGGACATTGTCAGCTGGAGAAAAGTCCTTAAACCGGTTACCGATTCGATCGGCTCCATATTCGCCAGGTCCATTCGCATAGACGGGGTTGAACAAGACAAGCGCATTCGGAACACAGGAGACAAGCTTGTCATCCGCTGGGTCATTCAACGCATCCACCAATCCACAGTGTGCTGCCAGATGACCACCTGCAGAACCTCCGCCAGCCGCAATACGCATCGGGTCAATCCCCAACACACCCGCGTTTGCTCTCACATAGCGCATCGCCGACCGGGCATCCATGACCGCTTCTTCCGGTGCCATCCCCGGTTTTGCAAGGCGGTACTGCACACTGACACCGACCATCCCCCTGGATGCAGCAGCGGCGGCCTGAGAATACAACGTCCCAGGGTTTCCTCCAGTCCAGCCACCACCATGAAAGAGAACTATTGCCGGACGCTTATCGGATGCTTTCCAGCCCTTTGGGAAGAAAAAGTGCGCCTTTAAATCGTTTTTGTAAACGCGTGACTCAGTCGGTTGCACTGTATTGATTCGTGTCTGCTGAATGGTAGACAGCCCGATAGGAGCAACAAAGGTTGCGATGTAAGGTAAAAACGGCATCAAGCTCATCCTATAGCCTCCTCAGATACTGGCCCGGCTGGCTGCTTTCGCTTACCAGTCACCATGAGAACACACGTAAGTAAAAAGACACTGTTAATTGTCATCAGCAGCACACTTGGCGTGCGGCCCGTCGGTGGCTGCCAGGGCCACGGGAAGTCGAAGAAGGCGAAGTTCAGCCCGTAGTAGACAAGCGTCACTACCGTGAGGCCGGTTGCAAGAAGCGGGGATGACTTTCCTTGACGCGTAGATATCGCGCCGGTTAGTAACACCAAAGGCAGAATAATCATCCAAGCGAAGCCGGATAGCTGCGGGAACTTGGATGTATCGACGCACAGCGCAACATACGTCTTTGCCATTATCGGTAGCCCGGTAACCGGCAATGCAACCAGCGCCGCGCCACGCAGTCCACCAGCGATAATCATCACCAAGGGAATCACTGTCATCGGAATTCCGAGGTCTGCCACCGCATCAAACCAAGGGAAACTGCAAAACGTCCACACATACAGCAGCACGCAATGCACGCCCATCAGGACGTAAACCAAACCCGCCGGGACATCCTTTGCATCCGCGACCGAACAATCGCGCAGCTCACCTCTATAGCGGTACATCACTCCGGCGAGCGCCGCTCCCCAGACACTCCCAAATGTCATCTCCATGATGTTCCACCAGTTCACCAACGCATCGACCTGGCCAAACACCTGCTTGTAGACATCCGGGAACCACGCATGCCCCGCCTGCCATAGCTGGCCGCCGGCAAACCCGATGCCCCCTGCGATAAATCCAACACATCCAAAAACCACCGCAAGACGATCCTGCTGAACATAGCCACGATAGCTCATTAAGGCAAGCCAGGCGAACAGCAAACCACCCCAGCGCTCCTGCCGGGGCTTCAAAACATCCAATGTGGCATCCGGTGTCCACCGCCAATCTGCAGAGAAATTGATAAACGGTAAGCGGTGCGCCTCCGGGTCAAAGGGCATGTTCAGCAACCGTTGACCGAAGAGGAATGTCGCCATCATGATGCCTAACACACTCAAAATGTGTTTCAGCGTCCAGCCTCGCCCGCTAAGCGCACTGCCGAAAAAGGTCGCCCCAATCGCAATCCAAAGCCCGCCCTTTATAAAGAGACCAAGCTCACCCCAGAGAAATGCGGAAACAATTCCAACCATTCCCTTGTTCTGCGTCAGCCCAATCGTCTGACCGTACGTCTCAAGTCCACCGATACCAATCCCAACCGTCAGCAATGCAACCGCAGTGATAGCAGTCCTTGGATTGAGCCGCCGACCGAAGAGCAAGAGGAGGGTAAATCCAACCAGCACACCCGCCAACATTGCACCGGTCTCATGTCCGTATTGGCCGCGGATTCCCCAGCCCATTCCACCGGCAGCGGCGCCTGCGAGCAACGTAAGCCAAAGGGGAGGCGTATTTGTCGATCGCATTTGAGAAGGATTTAACACCATTCGTAAGTATTACATTTCCTCCGATACATGAGAATCAATCCGGGGAATCTCTGTCACTTATCGATTGCGATAGCATTACCACGAATGGTAACCATTGAAGATATTCGCCGGATCGCGCTTTCTTTACCGGGTGTTGTCGAAGGGGATGGCCCGCAACGCGCCTTTGGCGTCCCTGTCCGTGGTCGGAGCAAAGGCATTTGCTGGGAATGGATGGAGCGCGTCGAACCGAAAAGCCCAAAGGTCCCAAATCCTGATATCTGGGCATTCATCGTCCCAGGGCTAGCTAAAAAGGATGCCCTCATCGCCACCGGTCCACCCGACCTGTACGTGGATGACCCTCACTACAATGGCTACCCGGCCGTCGTCATCCGGCTTGCGCAATTGGATGAAGCATTGCTCCGCGAACTTATCGAAGATGCGTGGATATCCGTCGGGTCCGCATCCGGCAGGAAGTGACCATAAATCAGCCACTCGGGAGAAACCGGCTTCGCCTGCCTCACCCGGGTCCACAATAATAGTCGAACGTCAAGTGGCCCAATAATAGGTTGAGACGCTTTTGGGTGGAAGTTCAGCGGAAAACGATTGAGTCCCACACGTCACCGTTATCTGTGTTCCCTCTGCAGCATCATTTGCTACAACCAAGGTAACCGTGCCATCCTTCGCCAAAAAGGCGACATTGCGGCATTGCTTCGTCCCCTCCGTAGATGCCACACGAACGGCACCACGCTTTAGGAACTTCATAAAATGACCTTGCATGTAGTAGTCAAAGTTCGTGCGGATACTGCCATCATCGAGCAGCTCGATACACGTTGCACTGGCATCATGGGGTCCGCGGTTCGGCTTGCGGTGCTCATCGAGCAGGATAACCCACGCATTGTATGTCCGGGCATCGTGCCTCAAAATATCAACCAAACTCAGAGCGCCCTCAGTTCCAAAGAGCGATCCTTCCGTAAAGTAAATGTGTTTGTCAGGGAACTGCTTTTTCAGCGTAGATTGCGCATCCACCGTGCCTTCATAGTGATGAAAAGCTGTACCATCCACGTACTGCGCCGCTGCCGGATCTGACAGAATTGTGCTTGGATAACCAGGCATGTTCCAGTTGTGGTCCCAGCACCAAAGCTTTGTTTTGATGCGTTTTTGTTTGAAGAGTGGACCCACATGATTCTTGATCAGGTCACGTTGATCGGTAGCGGGCATGATCGTTGTCGGATAACGACGGTCCTGATGTTGAGGCTCATTCTGGAGTGTCAGCGCATGAATCGAAATGCCCTCAGCTTCATATGCATCCAAAAATTTGCATAGATACCGTGCATAAACATCAAAACACTCGCGGCGCAGGGTGCCGGTTCCAAGGTTGCCGGATGTTTTCATCCAGGCGGGTGGGCTCCACGGGGATGCAAAGAACAAAAGATCCTTGTTCTTTTTCTGTGCAAGCTTAATGATTGGCAGGACGTAGGCGCGGTCCTTGGCAATCGAGAACTGCTTCAGCTCAACGTCTGTTGTGCCATCCGGGATATCGTTATAGGTGTAATAAGGCTCTCCGGTAAAATCGCTTGTACCGATACACAGGCGCATCAGATTCATCCCGATGCCACTTTTGGGATTCACAATCGTGTCAACCACACGCTCACGGTCTTTAGCAGACAGCCTGCCAAGATTGAAACATGTTGCGTGGTCTAGGGATGCTCCCATACCGAGAAGCTCCTGACTCCGCTTCGACAAATCTATCTCAATGGACAATGCGGAGCTACGAACATCCGATATCGGAGACGACACCGGATGTGGTGCGAACCGTTTACGACCATCCTCTGTGCTGATGATTCCGACAACAGTTTCACATTGAGTTTCGGAGCTTACTTGCATATGCACCTCGCGGACATTCGCACCATCCCAACCTTGTTCCGGCAGATCGCTGCTCCGGATAATGCTTACCCGAAGCAGCGATTACTGTATTACAGCAGGCGGTCATCCGATATTGGATCGACCGGCAAACCAAACCAGGTCCACCAGTTTGGCAATGTCTGGCGCGGAGCCAGAATGTTGCCAGTAGCCCGTTTATGCTTCCACGATGCATGGCCATCTGACCAGACTATCGTCGAGCCGCCATTGTGGCGGGCGTGTCTGTCACTTAAGACTTCCGTCTGACTTGTTGGGTAATTGAACCAGGGCGAGCCTGCGAAGCCGGCCTGCGCAATACGTCGTGGATCGTTGAACAACAAGTAAACACTGTCCGCAACCAGAGGAACATCGGCGACACGCGACAGGGATGCCTGTGAAACCGGGTTCAGCTCTGCACCGTTGTTATGAGCCGTGAAGCCGACACGCCCAACAATCCACTCATTCGCTCCGAGGGAACGGTCTGGAAGACGGAATGTACGTCCACCCGTCACAATCGTTGTGCGGCTATTAGGAACACGGGATTCCGGACATTGATAGACATCCAGATTCTTCATATATGGATCCAAATGGATCATCCAGGATGAAAGGTAAACAGATGTACCACGCCCATACGAGAAGTTGTTAACCGGGAAGACTTCATCGTAGTCCTGGATGTATTGCATCATCGCAAGACCAATTTGTTTGCAGTTTGACAGACACTGAGTCTGGCGTGCCTTAGCACGTGCCTGTGCAAACACCGGGAAGAGAATCGCCGCAAGAATTGCAATGATGGCGATAACGACGAGAAGTTCAATGAGTGTGAAACCGCTTCTGGTTTCACGATGATTGGAATGAAACACTAATTGATTACTCCTAGCAGGCACCAGCGACATCGCTGGCATTACCGCTTAGAGTTTACTAACTGGAGAACAACAGATGTTCAAAATGTTCACGCAGATTAGTGAACAAAAACCTTATGAAATTTACTAATCCCGCCGATTACATTAATAAATTGACATATTTCAGCAATAAATAGCCTGTTATGTTTCACTTTGTTAAGTAATTTTTCAATACGCGTTAGGGACCATACATGGCAAGGCAGCTATAAGCACTCCGTTCGGGACATTTACGTGTTACAAGTTTACTCCGCGGGGGTCCAACCAAATACAACATCAAAATTCGCCCGCAGTTCGCCAATGTCGCTGCCTTTAAGACGATCAAAAGCGACCATTACGGCATTCCGCTGATCTTTGTCCTTTATGCCTTTGATGACACCATCGGTGTCGTTCTGCGGATGTCCCTTGACGTAGCACTGTGTTACAAACTTAGGCTCACCCTTTCGCTTGATTGCCATGTGAATATGGGGAGCACGGCCTGGATACGGTACGGGCTTGATGGTTCGGAAGAGGTACTCACCTTTACTTCCCGTCAGGAAGCGTCCAAAGCTCTGGAAGTTACTATCAGGTGCATGACCACCCTGCGGATTCGCACCGCGTGTATGCCGGTAGTTTCCATAGGCATCACATTGCCAGATCTCGACAAGAGCTCCGCGAACCGGCTCGCCACGGGCATCCAGCACACGTCCCGAAAGGTATGTGACTTCACCAACCGCAGATGTCAGCGAATCATTCAGCACTATCAGGTCATTATCCGTATCAAGTGGCAGCTTATCCGGATAAAACGGTCCTTCTGTCTGCGCCGGTGTAAGGACCGGTGGCTTGGCTAGATATTCAGCGAACGAACCATTTGCCGTTAAGGCACTGGCACCACCGAGGGCGAGTTGCATCAGCTGCCGACGGGAAAAGCGGGGGATGAAGATTTCCATTTTGGTGGTCGTTTCTTAGAGATGAATGTCATCAACTGTAACAGACCAAACAGAATGTTGCGAAACGCGACACCGACAAACGGTGCGCTTTATAACGCATCATCATCGTTGTGACACAAAATTGCCCCAATCCCAGCACCCGTCCCGGCCCCGAAAAGCATCCCCCACGCCAGCATCCCAATGGGACCTCCGATTCTCGCATTCAAAAAACCACCCACAAAGTAGCCAACCAAATTGCAGCCAGCAAGCACTAACCCTGCTGTGACAAATGGCTTCCTCACAAACCCTCGGCTACCAAGAACACCTACCAGAGCCAGTGAACCCGCAACACAGCCAACGACTTCCCCCAGCGTGTTCGGCGACACAAACCAGCCCGCGCACCAAAGCGCGCAATAGGCCAAAAACGCAATGTTAAACCACAGCGGAAACGCCCGACGCTTTGAACGCTCACCAATCTGCTGAATAAAGGCAAGTGGCGAAACAACCAAAAACAGAAGCGTCCAGACCACATATGCACCCGCAATCGTAAGGTTTGCATACATCCAGCGCTCAGCAAAGGCCACCGTCGAAAAGACCAGCGTGCTCGCCGCAGCAAAGCGGGTCGACCCCGCAACTACATGTGAGGACATCCGCATTAATGGACCTCCTAAAGCGCCCTAACCGGCGGGCGCGACCAACCGGAATCCGATAGTTCCGCTGTTGTACGTCGGTGGCATCACGTGGCGTGTATGGACCTGAAACCAACGCTCAAAATTGTCTGCGAAGCACCCACCACGCACCTGCTTGTGCTGCCCAGTCGCTGGACCAATAGGGTCACTGACCGGCGCCTCAGTAAAGAAATCTTCCCAGTCAGAGCACCATTCCCACGTGTTGCCGACCAAGTCCTTAACACCTTGAGCAGTCACAAAATTACGCTCAGTGCGCGTCACCGATGCCGTGCCGCCCGCATCCCAACCCACTGCACCGGAGCACCACAGATTCTCCGGAGTGAAGTCATCTCCCCACGGATAGACCTTGCCCTGACTTGCTCCGCGTGCCGCAAACTCCCACTGGGCCTCGGTCGGGAGGCGCAACGCGATACCGGTTCGGGCAGATGCCCAGCCGCAATACCCGCCGGTGCCATCATCTCCCGCGATTTCAATCCAGCTGGGACCCACAATTGGATGGTCATCCGCCCAGCCCCACGTGGGGGTATCCGGCATTTGCTTACCGCTTGCATCACAGTAATCCCGCCACATCCCGACCGTCACCGGCGTCTCGCCCATGCGGTAGGCGCTGAGCGTCACCGAATGCACCGGCGTCGCAAGGTACGAGAGAGAGTCGCCACCCATTTGAAAGGTCCCAGCGGGAATGGACCGCAAACGGGTGACATACGTTTCCAGCGTCAACCTCGATGTCGGAGCTTTCCCTCCCCCACACCCGGCAAGCGTCGCCGCAAGCGTGACGGACAGTGTGGATTGAAGAAACTGACGCCTGGTGGACAGCATTTCACGGGACAATGCAACAGATGAAGCAGGAACGGTTCTCATAAATGTTCCATCAGTCTATCGGTCTGATCTACATCCCTTCCAGATAGAAACACCACTGCGGGCACCCGGGTAATCCACTTGGCCATAAGGATAGAATCGGAGGCAAGATGCGTGCACCATTTGACAAACCAAACATCGTCTTCATTCTCGCGGATGACCTCGGCTACGGAGACACCGGCTATACAGGACAGCGGGATATCGGGACACCAAACCTGGATGCAATGGCGCGTGATGGCATCCAGTTCACCCGTGCCTACACGGGAGCGCCAGTGTGTGCCCCGAGTCGCTGTACTCTCCTTACCGGAAAGCACACCGGCCATGCACGTATCCGTGGAAATGGCGTCTACCAGCTGCGTGAGTCCCCGGATGACATTTGCATTGGAGATGTTCTGAAGGCCGCCGGGTACACGACAGCCCTGATCGGCAAAAGTGGCCTTTCGGGCAATATTGATGATGGTAGCCATCCAAACCGTAAAGGCTTTGACCACTTTGTCGGGTTTGTCAGCCATGCAGCGGCTCATCGGCACTACCCGGTGACGATGTACGAGAACGGCAAACCGCTCCCGATGCCCGGTAATCAGGGTAAGGACGGTGCGACGTACGACAACACGGTTTTCCTGAAGGAGTCGCTGCGCTTCATTCGTGAAAATGCAGCCAAGCCGTTCTTTCTCCACATCGCGCCAACAATTCCACACGCCGACCTTGCCGCGCCCGAACAATTCATCAATCTGTACCGTGGCAAATTCACCGAAGAGCAGGCGGCATCAGGAGCCTATCGGAAGACAGCTGAGCCAAAGGCAACCTATGCAGCGATGGTCTCGTACCTTGACCATATGGTCGGGGAGGTTTTGGCCACGATCCGTGATGCGGGAATTGCCCGGAACACTCTGGTCTTGTTTGCGAGTGATAACGGCGCAATGCAGGAGGGTGGCTACCTGCGAAAGTGGTTTCAGTCGAGCGGAGCCCTGCGCGGTGGCAAGCGCGACATTTATGATGGCGGAATTCGTACAGCCCAGCTCGCCTGGTGGCCAGGGGTGATTCCCGCGGGAAGCCGAACAGAGCTTCCGACAGCCTTCTGGGACTTCCTCCCGACCGTATGTGACCTTGCGGGTGCGAAGGCTCCCACGGGACTTGATGGCATCAGTTACGCACCGACACTCCACAAGCGGTACGGCAGGCAGGTCATACACGAAGTCCTCTATTGGGAGTTTCATGAGTTGGGTGGGCGGCGTGGCGTCCTTCTGGATGGCCGCTGGAAGGCCATTCAATACGGAGTGAATGCTGCTAAGGCGGGCGATGTGGAAGTTTACGACACGCGGCTTGATCCATCCGAGGAGCGTGACATCGCTCGGGAACGTCCTGACCTGGTTAATGCAGCAAAGCGGGCATTTGCGCGAGAGCGGACCGATGACACCGATTATCCGTTCAAGCGTCCGGAATGATCTGGCCCAATTGTGACATACATCATGCACCGTACTCGTATCGCGCAAATTAAGTGATAATGTCGCACTGACAGAGCGTCCCAATAACTGCTGTCGTGGAGGCACGATTATCGTGCAGGCAAACTATGTGGTGGACGGAAAGCACCTCTTTCATCCATGTTGGTGTGGTGGAACCGCTTTTGTGGATAACGCATTTGGCAAGTACAACGCATGTACAGTGATTCGGTGCGTTAACTGCGGACAGCTGCGAACATTTCCAGAACCAAGCGCTGAATCTCTGGAAGTAATTTACTCTCCAGCAACGGAGAAGTACTCCGAGGACGGGTTCGATGCCGACCGGGATGCATTGTTTACTGGCTTTGGCACTGACGTCGTACGTAATCTGACACCATTTGTTCCTGCGGCACCGCGTTTACTCGATGTTGGGTGCAATATGGGACATTTGCTCTTCGCAGCGCGCAATGCTGGCTGGACAGCGGATGGCCTCGAAATCAATCAAGGTCTCATTCCAACACTGCGCAGTCACGGCTTTACGGTTCATGATACGTTTCTTGAAACGGCTGACATTGAACCAGCGACCTACGATGTCCTTGTGGCAAATCAGGTCCTTGAGCATGTCCCGGATCCTCTGGCATTTTTAGAAGCGGCCAAACGGGTTGTGAAGCCCGGCGGGATTATCTTCCTTAGCCTGCCATGCTATTGGAGCCCCTATCCGGTTCTGTTGAAGCGCGACAGCTGGTACTCCCTTCTTCCAGAGGAACATATCTGGCAATTCAGTCAGCCCAACCTGATGGCACTCCTCAAGAAAGCAAATTTAACGGTCCTTGATTACAAACGTGGCTGCTCGGATTTTGCCGGGAAGCTGTCACCAAATCCAAAAACTTGGCTTCGCTATGCGATTTACAAGTGGCCAAAGTGGTTTGGACTCGGCGATTTCCACAATGTTGTCCTGCGAAACGCGGGGTGAAGCTTGTCTCCTCAACGAAATGTTTCTGCACGATCATGACCTGAAACCCTAAGCGCATCCGGCTACATAACTAAGGTGCCAGAGGAAAAAAGTCCCCACTTGTCAGGTTGACGAGTGGGGGTTCATTTCGTTTCAAAACGCGGACAGACTATCCGGCCACATGGACCACCGGCCGCTCGTTTGCATCAACAACAGCCCTTCGCAAAATTTCATGCGTAAGCGGAGCCACATCCCCCTGACCTGAGAGGAAAAATTTCGCCAAGAAAACCAATGGGCTGGATTCAATCCAATGGAAATAAACGTGAGGACGGCGGTTCGTGATTGTCGCGATCTTGATCAATAACGCTGCAATCCCGTTTGGTACGGCCACACCCTTACATCGCAAGACCCAAAAACCACCCACCTCATGCCCGGTGACCATCAAGGTTGAGCTGAACTCTGAGCTGTCTGCCACATAGACCTCGATAAAGGCTGTTTGCACTTCCTGAGAAAAATGATGCAGCCAGCTGGCCTCACGCTCACCTGCGGAATACTCGTGAGCATCCCCTTCATCCGGATGGTTTGCGATAAATCGCATCTCACCCGTCTTCGCCATCTGCTCAATCATCCACTGTGCTTCTTCATCGAGGACGACATCCTTGACGCGGAGCTCTGTAACACGCCACATCCGACTAACAAATGCAATCGCGAGGATAGCGAAGATAAAGAAGGATGCAATCTTAACGCCATCGGGGCGCTCGACCACGTTGACAATGGTCGTGTACAGAAACACCAATGCGATGACACCGTAGGGGATAGCCCGGGCGATCCCATATCGACTGAACATCGAAATCGTGACTGCAGCTGCAGCGCTGGTCATAAGAACCAGAACACCAGTCGCATAAGCGCCGCCCTGTGCATCCACATTTGCCTTGAAGACAATGGTGACGATGACAGCAATGGCCATAAAAACCATCACCAATGGCCGCGTCGCACGGGTCCACTCAGGCGCCATCCCGTAGCCCGGCAGGTACCGTGGAACGATATTGAGAAGACCAGCCATCGCACTGGCACCGGCAAACCAAAGAATCGCAATCGTCGAGATGTCGTAAAACGTCCCGAAGCCTTTGCCATAAAACTCATACGCAAGATATGCAAGCGCACGGCCATTCGCGGGTTCGTGTGGCTTGAATGCCTCTGCCGGAATCAGCATTGTTGTAACAAGGCTGCTGGCAATCAAGTAGACGCTCATCACCAATGCCGCACCAACAAGCAGCTTTTTCGTACTACGAATACGCCCCGTCGGAACATCCTCGGTATCGCCTTTGTCGCCTGTGACAAGCGGCATCACAGCAACGCCAGTTTCGAATCCTGAGAGGCCAAGCGCGAGCTTAGGGAAGTAAAGCAGTGAGAGACCCACCAGGGCAAGGTGATTGCCATTGGTCTTCAGTTCGAGCGCATTTCCCCAGTTCGTCCACAGGTCCGGGTTGGATGCCAGCAACGAGATGCCCTTGCCGATAACGGCAGCATTCATGCCTAGGTAGGCGATGACAAGGACAACGGCGATACCAATCGCTTCCTTAAAGCCCTTTAGGAAAACGCCGCCGAGAAGCAGAATTAATCCGAGGGTAATGCTAATCTGCCATGCTTCAGGATTGTGTTCCATAACCGCTTGGAACAGCGGGTTCTCCCGGACGTGCGTCGCGGCATCCGCTGCCGACAGCGTGATTGTGATAACAAAGTCTGTGGCCACAAACCCAAGGAGGACCAGCACGAAGAGACGTGCATTCCAGCGCGACAGCAGGCCTTTCAGCATGCTGATGGAGCCTTCTCCGTGCGGACTTTCTTTCGCAATCTGCGAATAAATCGGGAGTGCGCCGAAGAGCGTTAGGAGGACGAGGACAAGCGTGGCGACGGGCGAGAGCGCGCCTGCAGCGATAAACGCAATACTCGGCTGATAGCCAAGCGTCGAAAAGTAATCGACCCCGGTAAGGCACATCACCTGCCACCAAGGGTGAGTGTGCTGATGTTCGGTCTTAACCGCCTTTTCGGACTCGAAATAACCTTCGGGAATGACGTAGCCATCCAATAGCCACGACTTTACTTTCTTATTCATTCAACAACCTGATTCGGACGACCGGATGTCAGGCGCACACCATCACCACGTGGTAGACGCACGCAAACACATCCGTAGCTACATCCTGAAATGAGTGCTCAGGATGGACATTGACGCAGAGAAAAAATCAGGTTCATCACGGACTGGTGCCGCTGGTGCAGAAAGTGTCCCTCGAATGACTATGTGATGAATAATCAAAACAGCCTAATGTTCTGTCAATACATTCACGCGTGAAAGCACAAAAAAGCTTGCCGAAACGAACAGCGCGGCGGACGCGCCGACGAATCAACGCCCTTAGATTTTTGCGTGAGCCGCTCCGTCGCCCCTGCGCGGGTAGCTCCACATGTATCTGCGTGAAGACCCGATGAAGCTGACTTTCTGCCCAGCTCTGTATCGGCTGACTCGGAGAATGCGGGACAATACATCCGCGGAACAAAAGGATAAATGCGATTACGATGAGTCTCAAACTGATGGAAACATCCATAAGTCGTGGCACAGCATGCAATCTATTGCCGTTACTACTCATCCGCAATCGAAACTATACCGCTTAATCAACACGTGTGTAATTTGTACATTTACGGATGCAAATGACTAAAACCGCGGACTGATCCGATAAAGTTGCACACTTGTCCCCGGGCTCAGCATCAAACCTGCCATCTGCCCGAGCGACTCCTCCTGTACAGAATTATCGCTACGAAGTGTCCAACGTCGAACGGTCCCCGGACGGAAACCGGACACAATAAAGCGCACCTGCTTTTCCCCGGCAGTCTTGTTTATCACCATCACCGTCAGGTGCCCCGATGACCGATCGATTGCAGTGAATGCCGAAAGTTCATCCGGGTTTGGAACACTTGTCGACACGCTGCCATCCCCAAATCCAAGGCCGGTTCCACCCGCATTTCGATACAGCTGCATCGCCTTCCAAGTAATCGATCCCTCAGCAGGAGCGACCCACCGGCAGGCGAGATCCAGTGCTTCACGGCCAAAAATACCCAGAATGTCGGCTTGTGTTGTCGCGCCATTAATGTGGTTATCCGCACCCCAGGAGTATTCGGTTATTCCCGTTTTGGTCCCCGGGTAGTTTCTCCTAACCAAATCCTTCATCCGGGGGATAAGCCGAACGGTATCACTGATCCACGATTCATCCCTGTAGCTCAGATCCCATAACGCGCGTGTTGAGCGGTTTCTACGGAGGCACATCGCTGGACTTGTGTCATTCGAAAACTCCCCACCCTGAGGATAGTAGTGGAGTGTGAAGTAATCCAACATCCGCTGCCCTGTCGACAAATGATGGCTGCGGAACTGCTGCAGGTAAACCGTCAGCGGGTCACGACCGCCGTAGCGACTACGGTCAGGCATCGGGCTTCCCCAGCCAAGCGTTTGTCCGATTTGGAAATCGCGGGGGCTATAAAAGTAGCCTGACCAGCCCCATTCTTCAGGACCACAAATCGCCGCGTTCGGCGCGTTGACCCGGATAACCTTTACCGTTTGCAGAGATTTGGTAAAGAGCTCTGCCGATGTTGGCGCAACCGGAACCACATCACGGTGCGTGAATGCCCAAAGCCCGGGCTCATTATCGAGCAGCCAGTATTTGACATTTGGACTCTCCGTTGTCGTGGATGCAATCCAAGTCGCAAAGCTCGCAGGTGTTGCTGGCACATTGGCATCGTTTGGGTCATTTCCCGTGACCAGCTGCCCGTTAGTTCGCGTGCCATTACCGGCATCCGGACACCACTGCCAGTCGTTCGCCTGCTGTGCCCCATATTTGGAGATGGAGTATGACCATGTCTTGGAACGTCCAGCGCCAAGCCTTGCAACCCAGCCAAGCATCGGAATTGTCAGCATCGCATCGGCACCCGCGGCAGCGGCAGTGCCTGCAAAATCGCGTGTATAGCCGCCGGGGGTGGCGGACCCCATCGAAATGCTTTGGAAGTACCAGTCCGCCCCTTTGTTGTCCGCATTTTGCTGCGGGTTATAACGGCTGGTGTTATTGCCCCCCCAGCGGTCAACAGGGCACTTGGTACCTGCGCCACCTGCCTGCGCATAGCTTGCTCCGTAAATACCTGGCGAAATAAGGTGCGTGATGCGCTCCGCACGGATTCGTATTTGGATCACTGCTTTGCTCCTCAGAGCGCCTGCCCGGACTTGGTATGGACATCATTGTCCCGAATGATTGTCACCCAAAATCGGACCGGGGCCAACAGCCACGTGGATGATTCCAGTAATTGTACGGGGCATATGCATAACCATGGACTTGATGAAGCCTGAAAACCGAAAAGAAACAGGGTAGGTTACAAACAATGGACTTACCGATATTGATAACGCGTCGCAGGCTTCTCTCGCTATCGCTCACCACTGCGGTTCCGCTTGCCTTCCTGTCGCAAGACGACTGGATGACCCGTTATCCCAATCTAGCCCGCTACTGCAAAGAGCTCCGCAGGGTGCCGGGCGGACGGTACCAGCTGGGCAACGATACCCACGCAGAAAATGAGCGTCCGCGGCACTCAGTTACTCTTTCTCCATTCCGCCTTGGAGCGACTCCCGTGTCCGTTGCCCTCTGGAAGGAATATACCAAGGCGAATGCGCTTGAAATGCCTGCGGCTCCGGCTTGGGGTTGGCTGGATGACCACCCGGTAGTAAACATTTCGTACACCGACATCACCACAGCTATGTTTGCATCCGGCAAACCTGGGTTTCTGGCATGGGCCGTGATGACATCCGGTGTTCCATTGATGCTCCCGACGGAGGCCCAATGGGAGGCTGCAGCACAGAATAAACGCTCCACAGCTGACTATCCATGGGGACCTACCTTTGATAGCAGCAAGCTGTGGTGTTCCAAGTATGCTTGGAAAGATGCACAAAAAACGGCATCCACGGTTCGGAAAGACCGGATTCACAGCAACGCGTACGGCATCCGGGACCTCATCGGAAATGTGTGGGAATGGTGTCAGGACTGGAATGGGCCATACGCGGCAGACAGTCAATTTGATCCGCTTGGCCCCGCAACTGGCACACGCCGCGCACTCCGGGGAGGCTCCTGGTACAACGAGTGGCCGGATGTGTTCCGTACAACGTACCGCTATCGGATGCTTCCCGAGAAGCGGGAAGACAATATAGGTTTTCGGTTGGCGGCGGCAATGTAGCTATAGCGGGGTGATAAGTGGCGTGTCGGCGCAGGACAAAGCTTTCAAAATCCGTAACCAATCTTTGAAGACTTGAGGATTCACCGAATGCAAACAAGACGCTACCGTCAGACGAAATTCGCGATTGGGTATTGGGTTGAGCCGCCATTTGACAAAGATGCCCATCGCCGCTACCGGGAGGTCGCAGACTGCGGCATTAACCTCGTGCTTTCCGGATTTGGAGGGGCGCAGAAAGAGAAATTCCTGCCCATCTTGAAGCGCTTTGGACTTGATGCCATCCTGATGCACCCCGCGGGCTCCCCCGAAACCTGGCCAGCCGACAAGAGGATTATTGGCTATGGCCTGGTGGATGAACCAGCGGCAACACGGTTCAAAGAGCTTAAAAACCTTGCGGATACCGTGCGCGCTGCGCGCCCCGGCACGCTTCCATTCGTAAATCTCTTCCCAAACTACGCAACCCCAACGCAGCTGCGCTCACCCGACTATGTTACACACGTCGCAGATTTCATCCGCATCTACCAACCGGATGTCCTCTGCATGGACAACTATCCCATCTTCAAACCCGATCGGGACACCCGTGGGTTGTACATCGAAAACCTCGAAATCTTCCGAAAGCAGTCACTCGCCGCTGGCATCCCCTTCTGGAACTTCTTCAACATCATGCCCTATGGCCCACACACCGATCCGACCGAAGCGCAGGTCCGCTGGCAGGTGAACGCAAGTCTGGTCTACGGTGCTAAAGGCTTGCTATATTTTTGCTACTTCACCCCCGGCGGGGATGAGTTTCCAAAGGGCGGGGCGATTATCGGCCAGGATGGTCTGAAAACCCATCACTACGCGCAGGCACAGCGCATAAACAAGACCCTCAGGCATTACGGAAAGGTGCTGATGGACTGTACATCCACGGATGTCGCTCAGGTCAAGCCGGGCGATACCCCATCGGAGAAGCTCCGCCAGAGCGGTATTCGGGACATCAAACGTGACAGAGTCGATCCGCCACATGACTATCTGATTGGAACGTTTCAGCACACAAGTGGGCGCCGCGCCGTGATGTTAATGAACAACCGCTTTGCTTACAGCGCATGGCCGACGGTGGAGTTTGATGTTCGCTCTGGTCAGCGTGTAGTCGAGATCGACCCGGAATCCGGGCGTGAGGTTCCGCTCCACGATGCAAGCCCGGCAATGCCTGGTGTACAGATCCCGCTTCTGGATGGCGGTGCCCGGTTGTTTTTGCTTGGGTAATCAACTCCGCCTATGAATCATCGTCGGCCACCGACTAATCACCATTTTCATCCAGAATTCGTACAACGTTTCATGCTCCTATATACTTGATGGACTCCTATACAGGTGATGATGACTGCCATGACAACGTTTGCACACTTCCGCCGGGTAACGCTGCTGACCATTTGGATGATGGTGATGACTGCGGCTGCTTTCTTCCCAGCTCGGGCAGATGCACAGACCTATCGCTACCACACCCAAATAGGGTCGCGTGGCTCGATGTGGCTGTTCAACCCTAGTGGACTAACATTTGATGCAGCTGGCAATATCTATGTGGCGGACACGGGAAATTCACGCATCCGAAAGTTTGACAAAAACGGCAACCCAATTAAAGAGTGGGGCGTAAATGGTTCATCGGAAGGGCAGCTCAAGTACCCGGAAGGCATCGTCCTCGATTCGGAAGGCAACCTCTACGTCGCCGATACGTGGAACCACCGCGTGGTTAAGTACTCCACCAATGGGGATGTCCTCCTGACCTTTGGCGTGGATGGCTACGGCCAGCAGCAAATCAAGTTTGCAGAGAACATCGCTATCGATGCCGATGACAACATTTATGTCAGCGACAACTGGGGCAACCGTATCCAGAAGTTTGACAAAAACGGCGTCTGGATACAGCAAATCGGCGGTCCGGGGAGCTCTGCCGGTCAATTCAATGGTCCGTATGGCTGTATTGTTGATAAGAAAACAGGTCACCTCTACGTCGTAGATACAGGCAACCATCGTGTGCAGAAGTTCCTCCTCGATGGCACATGGGTCCAGTCATTCGGTGGAAATGGCAGCCTAGATGGCCAGTTCAAATCCCCAAAAGGCATCGGCATCGACCACAACGGAAACATCTATATCGGTGACAACGACAACCACCGCGTCCAGAAATTCACATCAGACGGCGTTTTCCTTGCGAAATTTGGTACACAGGGCACGACAGAAACCGACCTCTGGTATCCGTATGGCGTTGGCTTCGATGCCAATGGTCGCGTCTATGTCTGCGATATGTGGAATGGCCGAATCGCCATTTGGATTACGGATGACACAGCGGTCCCAACCACAACGGCAACCACGAGTGTAAATCCCAATGACTTTGGCTGGTTCCGCGTTCCGGTAAACGTTCAGCTCACCGCTAAGGATGACACCGTCGGTCTGGGTATCCGGGATCTCGTTGTGGCCATCAATGCGGATGCACCAACAACATACAAGACGAACTATCTCGAGCTGCCTGTAGAAGCGGATGGCATCCACACCTACACGTACTATTCAGTTGACCTTGCCGGCAACACCGAAGCGACAAAGCAATTTGTGGTCAAAAAGGACACCGTTCAGCCTGTATCGCAGCTGAACTACGCCGCGGATGGGATGTCATTTACCCTCACGGCATCCGATGACCGTGCTGGCATCGAGCGGATTTCGTACCGCATTGATGGCGGGACCACAAAGGTCTATACGGGTACGGTTCAAGTGGATGGTCTTCGCCACGAGGTCAAATTCTGGGCTACGGACAATGCGGGAAATGTTGAGTTTGCCAATACGCGCATCATTCAGGCGCCGGATACGCTTGCTCCAACGACGATTGTTGAGACCCGAACTGGTACTGCCGGTCTGAATGGCTGGTTCAAGAGCAATGTCACCGTTAAGTTGAAAGCAACGGACAACAATGGGGGCTCCGGCGTCAAGGAAATTCGCATCTCGGTCGATGGCACTCCATCCACAGTTGCAGGGTCAACCGCATCGCCTGTTGTCACCGGAGATGGAATCCACTCGCTTTCGTACTACGCAACCGATGTCATCGGCAACACAGAAAACACAAAGTCTGAGACCATCAAGATTGATACTGCAAAGCCCACGACAGTCCTGATCAGCGAGCCGCGTGGGACTTGGTTTACATTGGATGCATCCGATGCCACCAGCGGTATTGCAACCACAAAGTACGCCATTGATGGCGCCGCGACCCAGCCGTATATCGGCAAAGTCAACCTGGATGGCAACCGGCACACGATTACCTTCTATTCGGAGGACAAGGCTGGCAATATCGAGACCACCAATGTTGTGAGTGTGGGTGACCCGACAAAGCCGACGAGTAAGGTCACGATTTCTCCAAGCCCGAATGCACTGGGGTGGAATAAGTCCCTCACGGAATGGAGGATTCAGGCGACGGACAACGATGGCGGCAGCGGTGTACGGGAAATCCGTTACACCATCGATGGTGGCACCGAGCGCATCGCAGCCGGTGCGGATGTCCGAATCGCAATCGATGAAGATGGACCGCACACCCTCTCCTACTACGCTGTAGATGAGGCGGGGAATACGGAGACGGCCAAGGTCAGCAGCATTAAGCTCGACCAGGTCGATCCGGTGACGACACCGGTCGCAAACGCAAAGGGGACAAGCCTTGCGCTTCCAGCAACGGACAACCGCTCAGGCATTGCAAGAACGCTTTACACAATCGATGGCGGTGCAGAGAAGACCTATGTCACGCCATTGGTTCTCGATGGCAAGCGCCACACAATTGTGTTCTGGTCGGAGGATGTTGCTGGCAATACGGAAGACAAGCGGACGCTGATTCTGCCCGTGAGCCCTGTGTCCTTTGAGATTCAGCCCCAGAGCCTCCTTGGTGGCGCTACAGCGACGGGTCAGATTCGTCTGTCGGGTCCGGCTCCCACCGGCGGATTAGCCATCGCGTTAAAGTCATCATCAACAGCGGTCAAGCCGCTTGCATCCGTGCTGATACCAGCCGGGCAGGACCGGATAACAGTTAGCTTACCAACCCTTGGTGTCGCGACATCAACGGTAGCCACTATCACGGCCACCGGAAATGCGATTTCCGTTTCCGGGACACTGACGGTGCTTCCGGGTGTTCTTTCTGACATCAGCATTACGCCCGGAAAAGTCCCCGGTGGACTTGCGGCATCGGTGACGATTTCGATGTCCGCGGCGGCCCCAAGTTCGGGGATGAAGGTCTTCCTGCTCTCCGATGACCCGGCATTTATCGTTCCACCCGTGGCGACGATTCCTGCCGGCAAGACAAGTGTTGTAATTGCAGCCAAGACACTTGTGGTCGGAGCAGACACCGATGTCAAAGTAACAGCGAGTGTGAACGGTGTTGTTGTTGATGAAGATGTAACGGTTCAGGCGGCGCGTGTGGCAGCGGTTTCCATTACTCCAGCGGTTGTGCTTGGTGGCAAGCCGGCGGTCGGAACGATTACGCTAACGGGTGTCGCACCGAAGGCAGGCTTGGTTGTGGTGCTGTCGGATGACATCTCTGCCGCAAGTGTTCCTGCAAGCGTCGCGATCAAGGCTGGGGCAAAGGTTGGAACCTTTACGGTGACAACATCGGCAGTCACGCAGGCTGTCACTGGCAAGGTCACTGCTAAGCTATTCGACTCCGATGTTAGCGGTACGCTTACGGTACGCTCCACTGGTCCATCACTTGTGAAGATTGCTCCTGTGGCAGTCTCTGGTGGAAAGTCTGCAGTAGGAACAGTAACGCTTACGGAGCCAGCCCCGGTTGGTGGTCTTACGGTGCAGCTGAGCTCGAACACGAGCTCAGTTACAGTTCCGACATCGGTGGTAATACCAGCCGGCAAGAAAGCAGGAACCTTTACCGCACAGACATCGGGTGTCACCAAAACCACCGTAGGCACTGTGACGGCAACGGTGAATGGCCTTTCGGCATCCGGGACGTTGACGGTTCTTGGAACACCTCTTGTGACATTTACGCTTGCTCCAACGGCGGTTTCCGGGGGTCAATCGGTACTTGGGCAGGTCACGATTGCAGCGGCAAGCAGCGCGGATACGGTGATCGAGGTTACGAGTGCGGTTCCGGCGACGGTGAAGGTTCCTGCAACGGTGACGATACCTGCGGGTAAGAAGTCAGCAACCTTTACGGTTACGACATCCAAGGTTATCAAGGCAGTCTCGGTCAAGGTCACGGCAAGCTCGGGCGGGATTGTGAAGGCTGTCAGTTTGAAAGTAAAGCCCTAGTAAGGGAGTCTGCGTATAGTGGGGGCCATTCCTGCAACCAATGGGTGCCGGGACGGTCCCTTTTTTCTTTTTTAGCCAATCGTTTCCACGGCTGATCAGCACCTGCGACTCCGATAGAACTCCATAGAATTCTCTGTCGGGTTATTCGGCGAGGAAGGCCCCTTTGTGCCATGTGACCACAGGCGTGCCGCTTGTGCCCAGCGTGACTTCGATCACATCGAAGCGGATGCCAACATCTTCCAAATGTGGATTTCGAGCGAGCCACAGCTGCGTTAGCATCACAATCTGACGCTGCTTAGCCGCCGTAACGTTCATCCCAGGACTCATCCCGCCCCCACGCCGGCGGAGCGTCTTTACCTCAACCACGCACAGCGTTCGTTCATCCAAACAAAGAATATCCAGCTCGCCACGAATACCGCACCCGGTTCCAGGACGAACATTACGCTCAAGAATCTCAGCTCCGGAATCCGTTAGAAACCGGACAGCGAGGTCTTCACCGCGCTGCCCGGTCGCTTTTAGTTCACCCGGCAAAGCGTCAGGCCATCCCCGATCGGCAAGAGAACCATCTCAACACGCGGGTCGGCATGTACCTTCAAATTAAGTGCACGGAGCGCGATCGTGTCATCGTCCTGGACATCCTCATCAATAACTTTGGCGTACCAGAGTGTATTGTCAATCCCAATCACGCCACCCTTACGAACCAGCGTCAGCGCGGATTCGTAATACGCATCGTAGTTGGGCTTGTCGGCATCGATGAAAGCAAAATCAAATGTTCCTGCATGTCCGGTGTCGATGAGACTTTGCAGTGTTTCGGTCGCGGGTCCAATTCGGAGATCAATCTTTGATGCGACGCCCGCACTCTCCCAGTGTGGACGGCCGATAGCAGGATACTCGCTTGAGATATCACAGCAAATCAACTGACCATCTGCTGGAAGCGCTTCTGCAGTCACCAACGCGGAATACCCGGTAAACGTCCCAACCTCAAGGCATTTGCGAGCGCCGATCATTTTGATGAGCAGGTACATGAAATTTCCCTGCTCTTCGCTGATCTGCATGGATGCATTTTCAAGGGCATTCGTGGCATCCCGGAGCGCAGCCCGATGCGGATTTGGCCGTGTCCCGACCTTGACAACATAGTCCTGCAGCTCAGCAGGAAGACCGAAGGAAACTCTAGACATCTACATCGGTTCGCTATGCCCCGTCTATTCTCCTTGTGCGGTACCAGATTCATCGCCTTAGAATGCCACCATGGAAAATCACCTGCTTGCGGCATTGGAATCATCAGACTGGCATGCAATCCTCGCACCTGTGTTTGCATCCAGTGCCGGACAGGACCTTACAACGCGCCTAGCAGCCGAGCGCGCATCGTCTATCGTCTACCCACCCGCTGGCCTCGAGCTGCGAGCGCTAACACTCACGCCGTTCGCCACAACAAAGGTCATCATCATTGGCCAGGACCCATACCATGGACCAGGTCAGGCACAGGGGCTCTGCTTTAGCGTCCCGGATTCCATTCCTGCTCCGCCATCCCTTAGGAACATTCACAAAGCGCTTGCCATTGACCTCGGCGTACCCGAACCCACACACCACGACCTGACACCTTGGGCAATGCAGGGTGTTCTCCTCTGGAACACGACACTTACCGTGCGTGCTGCAACGCCGCTGTCACATGCAAAGCTGGGCTGGGACATCATTACGAACACAGTGCTGTCAGCTCTCGCATCCCGTGACACGCCACCAATCTTTGTCTTATGGGGTTCCCATGCGGCAAATGCTGCCGCGCCATTTCTGAATGAACGTCACGACACAATCCGAGCCGTACACCCAAGCCCACTTAGCGCACATCGAGGATTTTTCGAACACCGCCCCTTTTCAACCATCAATGGAATTCTAAGGCTCCGCGGGGAAAAGACTATCGACTGGCTTAATGGTCTGGCGTAAACGAGACAGACTATCTACCGCGTCAACCAAGCGCACGAAAACTTACTTGGTGAGGATGAAGGCATTCACAATATCAGCGGATGAGACGATCGCCGTGAGAATGTGAACGACAATCCAAAATCGCCATGTACGGCGAATGGACACACCTGCTGCTGCGAGTACTGCCAGCGGAACCAGCCCGGGTGACAGGGCTTTTCCCAACTGCTGCACCGATGAAGCGGGACCAGCAAGCGCAGCGGCCAGTGCTCCACCGCCCATCACGCCGGCCGCCATCGGGAATACAAGAATAAATGTAGCCCAGGCCGGCATCCGGACACCGCTGGTAATCATCATTTGGAGACTGGCGAGTACTCCGGTAACAGCAAGCAATGCCATCATCACGTTGACAGGCACTGCAGTCCCCACAAATTGCGTCAGTACACCGGAAAGCACCGGCAGCAAGGTTACGGGCAGGAGTGCCCAGTACCACCAGCGAAGCCGTATTGGCTCGGCTGTCGTGCGATAGCGTGGATTGGAGCGCGGTGCATCCGGGTTGGCGGTGGCATCGCTTCCGGTGGGCTGTCCGCGCATTGATGTTGCGGCCGTGAATCCGGATGACAGCTGCGTCCCGGATGTGACCACCGGGCTGACAGTTGCAACCGTACGTGGCTCGGTAGCTGTGACTGGTAACGGCTCGGCAACGGTTGCCGTTGCTGTCTGTTGCACCGGACTGTCATCGCGTGACAAACCGTTTTCGGTCACTGCAACCGACTTTGATGACATGACAGGTGCAACGAGTTCCCGTGTTTCGCCTGCACTGACAGCGAACGAATCACCCATACCCGCACTTTCATCGGATTGGGTACCTTTTGTGACATTGGTTTCCGCCACATCAACTTCGTCGACATCCGGGCGAAGCAGCTGCACGCCGATAACCGTTTCATGGTCATAGACAGAGTCCGGCTCAGGTGCATCCGGATCCGGCTGACTGTATTCAAGGAACATCCGCAGCCTGCGGTCCGGCGAAAGGTCGTTGTTTGCGGCAAGGCTGCGTGCCAGGTTTCCGATTTCATCCGCATGAAGCTTGAACAAAAAGTTGGCAAAGCGTCCATCCGCAAGCGCTGTGCACGAAAAGTCCCAGTTCCGTGCGGCTGCGGCTAGAAAGCCATCGATATCGGCGGTTGCATTGCCATCCGGGAAAACGAAAAACGGTGACTTTTCCGTCGGGAGCTGCGGTTCTGGCATCGGAATACGCATCCGTGTGTCTGCATTCGGGCGTGTCTCCGTCAAGACTGCAGCCGGCGCGACGCCCGCGGCGGCAATCAATGCATCCCGAAATGCCCTTGCATCCTGATAGCGGTCATCCTTCTGCTTTGACAATGCCTTTGTGAGCACGGCATCCAGTTCGGGCGGGATGTTCAGTCCAAGGAGACCGACGTGGACTGGATCGGTGTGATCTATCACGCGCTTCCATGCAAATGGGTCCCGTGTCTTTTCAACCACAAATGGCCGACGACCGGTGACCATTTCGTAGACAACGACACCAACAGACCAGAGGTCCGAGCGCCGATCGCTTCCCTTGGTTTCATCAAAGTCCTCGGGTGCCATGTAAGGATAGGTTCCACCACCGCCGGCGAGGGATGAGCTACTTAAGAGCTCTGCCAAGCCAAAGTCAGTCAATTTGACCGTACGTCCATCGGTACCGATCAGGATATTCGCCGGTTTGATATCCCGGTGTAGCACCCGATGGTCATGCGCATGCGCCAGGCCATCGAGGATGGCAATCGCAATCGTTAGCGCTTCGGACAACGGAAGCGGTCGCCGGTTCCGCGCACGCATCACTTCGGAGAGGTTACTTCCGCGAATCAGCTCCATATCGATGACAACAACGCCATCGATTTCATCCACGGCGTGGACGGCAATAAGGGAAGGATGCCGTAAGCGGTCTAGGAGTCTGGCTTCAGTCAGCACACGGTCGAGCTCAGGACCCGCGGCACGAACTTCCTTGAGTGCAACCTGCCTTCGTAGCAGGGTGTCATAGGCGAGGTAGACGACACCGGAAGCGCCGCTTCCAAGGACATCCAGACGCTCGTATTTTCCGAGGTGACCAATCGCCATAGGGTTTTAGTTCGCTGTGTAATGCACTACTTTCCTGCAACCACAGGATTCACAACGTACAAAATACCACTATCGATGAAGTAAATGGCACCATTAGCACTGTCGATTACCAAACTGGATGGATTCTTTAGCCGGGAGACCAATGTCGTACGGTTCCCTGCTACGGTAATACGCTCTATGATTCCGCGGGTTGCATCCGTGATGTAGATATTGCCATCCGGGTCAACAGCCATCCCGGACACCTGCTGCCCACGACGCGGCGTAAAGCGGTCTTCGACGATGCCCGCCATGTTTTTGACGAAAACTTTACTCGTCGTCGCACCGACCCATGCAGGACCGGATGCGACGGACCAGGACAAAGTGCCATCCCGAGCGGGTGCCCGGTCACTGTAAACAACTGGATCCTGGTACTTGATACGGGAAAACTCTGGACGTACTTCCGGCTCGAACACCGTTGTCGTACCGGCAAGGCGTTTACCAAGGCTTACACGGAGTGGGTCAATCACCATCACCCCGACAAGAAGAACCGACATTAGGATGCCGATCAATGCAAACGGTAGCATCCATGCTCTTGTGGATGAATCAGATTTTCGTCGCTTTACCGGCTCGGGCTTCTGGATTGGCCGATAAGCTTCATTACTGGTAGTGCCCAACGGTGCTGCAAACTCAGGATGATTGCTGGCTACCGCGAATCCATTTGCAGCGAATGCAGAATATTCAGCAGCAGTGCGCATCGTATGTCCCCGAAGATCACCGCTGATAACGGAAGTGCCATCCTCCATGAGAGCTACATCGATGACAGAGACGGTGATGTTGTCATTCCCACCGGCCTGAAGTGCCGTCTGAATCAGTGCCTGTGTTGCCGTGGAGCTGCTGTCTGCTTTGTCAAGAACATTGGCAATATCGACATCCTGAACCATGGTTGTGAGGCCATCTGTGCAGACAAGAATGCGATCCGCATCCTGCAGAGGGTGTGTGGAGACATCGCATTGAACGGTCGGGCTGATACCGATAGCCCGAGTAACGACATTTCGGTACCGCGACTTCCGGGCTTCCTCCTCGGTCATATGCCCAAGTTTGACCTGCTCCGCCACAAACGAGTGGTCATCTGTAAGAGGCATCAGTACGCCGGAACGAAGAAGGTACGCACGGGAATCGCCAATATGTGCAACGGTAAGGATGCCTTGGTGGACAATGGCAACAACGCCAGTGGTCCCTGCCAGAGGTTTTTCTTCCGATGCAATTCCCGCCACGAGCTGCCTGGCAACACCATGAACCGCACCGTTAGCAGCAGCCATCGCATCCCGGAGGGCATCGGTGACATCGGTTACCGATGTGGCGCCCGGGAGACTGGCTTTCAACTTTGCTTCGAGAGTATCAACTGCACTTTGGCTGGCAAGCTCACCTGCCTGGAGGCCACCCATGCCGTCGCAAACTATACAAATGGTCTCGTAGCCATCAAGGATGAAATTACTAAAGGCATCCTCATTTTTTGGACGGACGCTGCCGATATGAGTTTTGGTGCATGCGTTGACACGCACAGACATTGCCATCAGGCGAAAACAGCATCCTGTGGAACACTGGATGCAACCACTGTCATCAGACATGACCCCAGAGCCACGGTATCACCGGCGCGAATAACCACCGGGTGGCGCGCAGGAATCCGTTCGCTGTTCACAAATGTGCCAGCTGGTGCATCGAGGTCTTCGATCGTGATGACATCATGGCGGATGCGGAGCCTAGCATGTTGTGGGCTTACGCCGACTCCGGTAACAACAATGTCATCCGAGATTGCCCGCCCGATGACCATATCGCTGCCAATCGCGTGTAAGTGCCCATCAGCAGTCATAAGGGACAAAGCCCGTGCAACAGACTGAATGCCATAGTTGTCCACTGCAGGCACAAGCTTCGATGCCTGAATCTTGAAGACCATCACCTGAGTGTTACCCAGCAGGAAAACATCACCCTCAGAAACGGGCCATGCGATTCCCGGAGGAATCGGTGCTCCTGAAAGCCGTGTTCCGTTGGTTGACTGCAAATCCACCATAACAAGCTTGTTGTCAGAAACACGCATTTCAGCATGACGCTTTGAAACCATCGGGTCAGCGATCACAAGATCGTTCCCAGCGGTACGGGAACGCCCGATACGCAGACCGGTGGATCCAACTGAGTATTCATTCACCTGACCATCAGGCGTCGTCACACGAACTGCTGCAACCGCTTGTGGAACAGCGGGAACCGTGCGCATTTCCTCATCCATATCGGGATACGGGTAAGCGCGACGTGCATTTGGATGCGGCACAACACGTTCAGCAACAACCTGCGTCGGAGGCGTGTTTGGCGTTCGAAGCTCAGGGGCCTGCAGCTCCGGAACGAAGACTACAGATTCCGTGGATACATCGGATGTGATGCTGTGGTCAGCGGCTTCTGGAACGGTGGATGCGACATCATCTGTCGTCAAGTCAACAGCCATACCGGCTGTAGGCACAATCGTGGCTTGCCCAACAGTCTTCCGATCGTCCGTTTCCTGAACACCTGGCTCGACATCGGAGAGGTTTGCCTCAAACCGCACGTGAATCTCTATCGGCTCATCACCGGGAACCGCATATGAGATTTCTTCGACCACGACATGAAGGGGACCACGTGTGCGGTAGTTGCGCTGCTTCATCCACGTAGCAATCGACTCCGCGATGTCATTGGCATCCATGAATTCACGGACATGCTCACGGTCGGCGGCGCTATGAACAGCAACGCGTAGTGTAATAGCATTGGCGACATACCAACGCCCATCGACACCCTGCCGCTTCCGACGCTCAAGTGCCTGGCAGACCTGCCGCACGAACATCTGAGGGCGAAGTCGACCTGGCGAGCGGTTAACCCACTGCTGGAAGAAGTCACGAACGGGCATGTTCTAGTATATATCCTTTCCCAGTTCGTGTGTCACCCAGCGGTCCTCCGTGCAAATCATGGCATTCGCAATGCAGGTATACTCGACACGGCAGCATCGCACAAAGCATTGTGCACACCATGCTGAAAACACCTTCGCAAATTTACTTGCATATGGGAGTATATCTCAGTGATTTCTATCCGACGCCGAGCAATCCTACTGGTTTTCCCAGCGGTTGCCATCAGCCTCTTCACAGCATGTTCCAAACCTGAAACGGGCGGAACCGCCGGCGGAAATGCCACCGCAACGCCATCAAAGCTTGTCTTTGGCTTTGTTCCCTCTGTAGAAGCGGACAAAATCGCGGAAAACGCTCAGCCGATGGCGGACTTTCTCTCGAAGGAACTCGGCATCCCTGTGGAAACTTCCACAACCCCGGAATACGCCGGTCTCATTGAAGCGATGGCATCCGGGCAGGTAGATATCGGATCCCTCCCACCCCTGGCGTATGTCATCGCAAAAGACCGCAATGCCGCAGAAATCATGCTTAAGACCAGCCGTCGCGGCAGCCTTACCTATCATGCGATGTTCACTGTACGGGCCGACAGTGGAATCAAATCCCTGGCCGATACAAAGGGCAAGCGCATCGCCTTCGTTGACCCAAGCTCTGCATCCGGTTACCTCTTCCCTGCAAGCTACTTGAAGAGCAAGCAAATGGACCCAGAAAAGTGGTTTTCCCAGACGATGTTCGCTGGTGGGCATGACTCGGCAGTCCGCGCTGTGTACAACGGCGATGTCGATGTGGCAGCAAGCTACGATGATGCGCGCAACAAGCTGGAAAAGCAGTCCGCCTATAAAGATGTCAAGACCAAGGTCATTAAGATAGATCAGACCGCTGAGATTCCAAACGACACGATTTCCGTCCGTAGTGGACTCTCCCCTGAGCTGATCGCCAAAATCAAAGCCGCATTCCTCAAGTACAAAGCCACGCCCGAAGGAAAGAAGACATTAGATGATGTCTACGAAGTGGATGACCTTGTCGAAGCCACTGATGCCGACTTTGATCCGGTACGCGATGTCGCAACCAGCATGAATGTTCAGCTAGAAAACTTCAAGAAATCCACCGCCCCCAAAGCCCCGGCGGCGGCTCCTAAGAAGTAAGATACAGACGCAATGTCAGATGTTTCCACAAGGGTAGCCGCGCAAGCCGCTACCCTTGTCTCTTTTCAAAACACAACCGTGACGTATCCAAATGGCTTTACCGCTTTAAAGGATGTCACCCTTGACCTCCGCGAAGGCGAGTTCATCGTTGTCGTAGGTCTCTCCGGCGCAGGGAAATCCACCCTCATCCGGACCATCAACCGGCTGGTCGCACCAACCGGTGGCGATGTCACCGTTCTTGGAACGCCCATTCGAAACATTTCGGATACCAATCTCCGTAAGACCCGACGACGCATCGGGATGATTTTCCAAAACTACAACCTTGTTCGCCGGTCCAGTGTTCTGGCTAATGTCCTGACAGGGCGCCTCGGTGACCTGCCAACCTGGCGCGCACTCCTCGGTCTTTACACAAAGGCAGACACGGACCTCGCAGTCAAGTGCCTTACGCGCGTCGGCATTTTGGACAAAGCCTATAACCGGGCCGATCAGCTCTCCGGCGGACAACAACAACGCGTTGCTATCGCCCGCGCACTGGCACAACAACCGCGTATCCTTCTCGCCGATGAACCTGTCGCAAGCCTTGACCCTCCGACGGCTCATCAGGTGATGCGGGACCTCAAAGCCCTGTCCCGCGAAGAAGGTCTCCTCACCATTGTCAACCTTCACTTTGTTGACATGGCGATGGAATATGCAGACCGCGTTATCGGACTCCACGCCGGAACCGTTGTCTACGATGGCCCAGGTGCAGACATGTCCGAGGCTGACTTTGAGCGCATCTACCAACGGAAAATCCGCCCGGATGATATGCGCGGAGCCGCCGAGCACTGATGTCAACCGCTCCCGCACTCCCAAAGCGTCCTTTCCCTTTGATGCTGGTTGTCGGCACCGCCATCACTGCGGCGATTCTCGTTTGGAGTATCCAAGGCACGAAGTTCAATCTCTGGGTTCTTGCGGAGGGGATGCCAAATGTCCTCCGTTTCTTCAAGGGCATGCTTCCCCCGTGGCCGATGGACTTTGTCACAGGCCAGCTCATCCCCCCGATGGTCGAAACTATCCGCATCGCCCTTGCAGCCAGCATGCTCGGCGCCGCACTCGCACTCCCGGTAGCTTTCATGGCCAGCAGTACTGTTGCGCCTAACAAATGGGTCTACCAAATCACGCGCAACCTGCTAAACCTCATTCGAACTATCCCGGACCTTGTTCTCGCTGCACTGCTCGCAAGTGCCTTTGGTATCGGAGCCTTTCCTGGCTTCCTCGCACTGCTGGTTTTCTCGTTTGGCGTCGTTGCAAAGCTATTGGCAGACACCGTTGAGACCATTGACCGTGGCCCAATGGATGCCATCGCAACCACAGGAGCCACACGCATTCTGCAGGCCCGACACGGTGTCTTTCCGCAAATCGCACCGGAGTTCATCGCGTACACACTCTATGCATTCGAGATTAATGTCCGGGCAGCAACCGTTCTCGGACTCGTCGGGGCAGGCGGTGTCGGCGTGCTTCTAAAGACACAAATCGCATTCCTCAACTACACAAATGTCGGCATCATAACCGCCGTTACCTTCGGCGTCGTGATGGTGATTGACACCCTGTCAAGCACCATCCGGAGGCGGCTGGTATGACACCAAAAGTCCGCTCAGCGCTGACCCTTACCGTCATTGTCCCGCTGTTGCTGTGGTCGATGGCCGGGATGGATGTAACACCTGCACGCATCACATCGGGATTTCCAAAAGCCGCGACTATGCTTTCGGACATGTTCGCACACCCCGATTGGGAATACTGGCCCATTGTTCAGCAACGGCTGATCGAAAGCCTGCAAATCGCAGCCCTCGGAACATTCCTTGCTGGCATTCTCGCCATCCCGTTCGGCGTTCTTGCTGCACGCAACCTCGTCCGGTCGCCCGTACCATCCGGTTTTGGAAAGTTCATGCTTAATGCAATCCGTACTTTTCCTGAAATCCTTCTTGCCTATGCATTCATAAAGGGTCTGGGACTAGGCGCTTTTGCAGGCGTAATGGCAGTGGCCATTCATTCCATAGGGATGCTTGGAAAGCTCTACGCTGAGCGCATCGAAAATGTTGACAAAGGTGCCATCGAAGCCCTCACCACAACCGGAGCATCGCCAGTGTCCATCTTCAGACACTGCATCCTGCCGGAAGTTCTCCCCGACTTTGTCTCATTTGTGCTTTATCGCTTCGACCTAAATGTCCGCTCGGCATCCGTCATAGGCATCGTCGGTGCAGGCGGCATCGGCTTTATCCTTGGTCTGCAATACCAGGCCGCCAACTACCCGCGTCTGGGTCTCATTGTCATCGCGACCATCCTGACAGTTGTCGTCGTTGACACGATTAGTGCGAAAATTCGCCAGCGACTCGCCTAAGTCAGCTGCTTAGTGATAGTAACCACGTTCCGACCATTCTCAAAGACATAGCTAAACCCGGTCGACATCTGGCGGAGCATATGGATTCCGAGACCTCCTATTGGCCTTTCGTCAATCGGGAGTGATAGGTCGGGCGCTGCCTGAATAAGTGGGTCAAATGGTGCAGCATCATCTGACAGAACAATCCGCAGCTCCCCGCCGCTCATCGAAATCTCGACATCAATTCCTTTGTCGGTCGTATCCATCCCCGCATAGCCATACTTTATGCAGTTGGTTACCAGCTCTTCAACCGTCAGATTCGCAAGGTAAATGCCGGCAAATGGCACATCTGCGCCCGCAAGCCACTCCTCCACCTCGCCATTCACACGGCTTATCTCACGGTTCTCCGGACGCATCCGCCACCTACGTGCTGCAAGCTCTAGCATAAGTGCACCCTCACCAGAGAGAAGTCATCTTCCAGCGGTCCATCCCCGTAAAAGTCACGAATCCAATCCGTAATCTCACTGAGCAGCGTCGGACTCGCAATACGCGGACGTATAAACGTTGTCAAACCATCCAGCCCAAGCATCCCGCCCTCTGGAAGCTCAATCTCATACGTGCCATCGCACAAAATAATCAACCTTGCATCCGCAGAAACATCCACCGTCGTCGCACCATAAGGAACATCCTCAAGCGCGCCAATCGGCAAACCGCCGCGGTGCAGCTCTTTCAAGGCAAAACCGCCTGGAGCGGTGGAATCCGGGGTAAACAGCAGCGATGGTGGGTGTCCACCGCCGCTGAATGTCAGCTTTCGTGTGCTCTTCTGGAATACGCCGTACCACAGCGTGAAGTACATATTGTTCTGCCGTTCCATCAAGAACATATTGTTCAGGCGTGTCAACACCTGTGCGGGATCACGGAAGTCCGTCTGGGCAATGGACCCATTCCGCATTACATTAATGGCGGCTACCGACAGCAAACTCGCGCCAACACCGTGCCCGCAGACATCCAGCAGATACATCGCAAAATGGTCATCATCAATCCAGTGGTAACCAAATGCATCCCCGCCGAGCTCCGTGGATGGCGTATACACCCAATCAATCGGATACGGCTTGGTCTCGGGCTCCGGAAGGATAGAGCGAACATAAGTAGTTGCATCATCCAGCTCGCGCTTCAGACGCTTTTGTGTTGTCTCAATCGTTGTCAGGTACTCTTGTTCCTGATCGCGCAGTGCTTTCTTCTCAAGACAGGCGCCAATTCGCGCGCGGAGGAGCGTCGGGTTAAACGGCTTTGACAGGTAATCCTCAGCGCCCGCTTCAATGCAGCGGACAACGCTCTCAAGCTCATCGAGGGCAGAAATCATCACAACCGGGATATGCCGGAGATTATCATTGGCTTTCATCCGCTTGAGGACTTCAAAACCATCCAGCTCAGGCATCATGATGTCGAGCAAGACCAGATCAAATGGCTTTGCTTCAAGCTGCGCGAGTGCATCGATGCCATTGATAGCGACATCTACGGTCAGCCCATGACGAAGCAGCCGCCGCGACAGCATGTCACGATTGCTTTCGTTGTCATCCACGGCGAGTACATGCCCACTGAGCTGAGTCAGGTGGATGTCTGTTTCGTCATCTGTGTCCGGAACTGCAAAGCCGATCGGCTGTCTTGCCTCTCCGGGTTCGGCAACATCCGTGGATTGCTCGGATGCTGCAGTATCCAATGCACCCAGAACGTGCGTCCCGAGGTGGGTTTGAATCAGGCCATCGAGGTTGCGCGCAGCCTTTTGGATTTTCTGGAGGTCGGGAACTAACGCATCCTGGCCAGCATCCACCGCATCCTCTTCAAGCATTTCGGAGTACCCGATAATTTGGTTGAGGGGTGTCCGGAGCTCATGGCGGATATGTGAGAGGGCTTCCGCTTCAAAAATAGCGTGGCTGCTTACCGAAGACTTGTCTTGGCTCATGCGGGGAATTTGTCCCCAAGCTGCCCCTGCATTTTCTCCAGCAGCCGCGGGAGTTCGATCGGCTTTGTGTCGTAGTCATCGCAGCCGGCGGCCAGACACTTTTCGCGGTCACCCGCCATCGCGTGTGCAGTCAAACCAATTACGGGAATCCCCGCCGTCGCCGGGTTTGCCTTCAGCGTCCGTGTAGCCTCCCAGCCATCCATCACAGGGAGACTCATATCCATTAAAATAAGGTCTGGAATCTCAGCCGTTGCCATCGACACGCCTTCCGCGCCATCCACCGCGATGCGGATTGTGAAGCCCCGCCGCTCTAACCGCCGGGAGAGCATGTCGCGGTTCATTTCGTTGTCTTCAACAATCAATACAGTTGCCATAGTGCCGCTATCCTATCCCAGCATTCACACGTGTACACATCAGATCTCGGTTCGCTTCGAGGAGATAAAGGAAAGCTGCGAACGCAGGTGGTCCAAAACCTCACTGGGTGGAACAGCCCCTTTTTCGAGGATTGCGGCGCTTGACTGACTCAGTAACATCCGTTCATCGATAGACAGATCCTTTGCAGTCAACACGACGACCGGGATGTTAGCCCACAGCGGATTGTTGCGGATGGCATCCAGGACGCCAAAGCCATCCAGTCGAGGCATCATCAGGTCGAGCAGAATCAAGTCCGGGACCCGTGCTGCGACCGCGAGGTGCTCGGTTGCTTCGATACCATCGACGACCGTTATCACAGACCATCCCTCACGCTCAAGCGTCCGCTGGAGCAGCTCACGGGTATCACGGTCATCTTCAACAACCAGAATTTCCGCCTCACTGGATTTCGGCATGTTGATACGTTCAAGTGCTTTCAGCAGCTGATTGCGATCAAGCGGCTTACTCAGGAAGTCAAATGCACCAAGTGCAAAGCCAAGCTCCTGGGTATCACCCATGGTCACGAGGATAACCGGAATGTCCGCTGTTTCGGGGTCACCTTTGATTGCAGACAGAACACCCCAACCATCAAGTCCAGGCATCATGATGTCGGATGTCACAGCCATTGGTCGATGGTTTCGCACCAGCTCGATACCGCTGGCGCCATCCGCGGCCGTATGCACCTTAAATCCTTCACGCGTCAGGAAGCGCTCCATGAGATGGCGGACGTTTGGGTCATCATCAATCACGACGATTACGCCGCGCATCGTCCCAACATCTGAAGCAGGCGTAACGCCCACTTGTGATGTTGGATTTGGATCAGTCGTAACGATGGTCGGAACATCCGATGACGCATCCACGGACTGCAGTGGCAGGACAACGGTAAAGGTTGATCCGGTGCCCGGGGTGCTTGTAACAGTGATGTCGCCGCCCAAAAGCTGACAGAAGCGCCGGCTGATGGCGAGACCAAGACCAGTGCCGCCGTACTTCCGCGTTGTGGATGCATCCGCCTGGCTGAACGCTTGAAACAGCTTTCCGCATTGCTCCGGCGTCATTCCGATTCCCGTATCTGTCACCGCAAAGCTGACAGTTGGACTGACTGCATTTTGAATGAGGTGTGCACTGAGTGTGATGGTGCCATTCTCAGTAAATTTGGATGCATTGCTGAGCAAGTTAAAGAGCGTCTGTCGGACTTTTGTGAGGTCGCTTGTCATCGTCCCAAGCCCTGGCTGGATATCCAACACCAGCTGATTGCTATTTTTCGCAAGCAGGGGCTTTACGGTTGCTGCGACATCTTCGATAAGAGATTTGACATCAAAAGCCTCAAGATAAACCGTCATTTTCCCAGACTCAATCTTGGACAAATCCAAGATGTCATTAATGAGCGAGAGGAGGTGTTTACCCGCGCTTTGAATTTTGTTGAGGTCTGGGATGAACTCGGCGACACCGGCATCTTCGGCTTCTTCCGCCAGCATTTCGCTGTAGCCGATGATGGCGTTCATGGGAGTGCGGAGCTCATGGCTCATGTTCGCGAGGAAGGCGCTCTTGGTGCGATTGGCAGCTTCTGCATCATCCCTTGCGGCCACCGCTTCGACGCGGGCCGTCTCGGCCGCCCGCTGGGCTTCGTGTGCAAGCGCAGAGGCTTTCAGGGCCGCATCCTCGTGACGTTTCGCAGTAAGAAGCGCATTTGAGAGCCGTCCGGCGAAGATGTAACTTGCGGCGAGGACGAGGAGGACGACGGCTCCGATGATACCAAGAACTCCCCAAACCAAAGCAAGGGTACGGGATGTCAGATCCGGTTCATACGTTGTCGCGATGATGTCAAAGCCCCACGGATCAAACGTGGTGCGATGAACCAGGTGCCCGGCGGTTTTGGTGACATCGGTGGGAGCATGCCCGGCGCTCTCAACTGCGGCGCGTTCAACCGTCTTGACAGGTGCGTGGTTGCTGGAAAAGAGAATGGTGTCCTTGCGATCGAGCAGGGCGACAAAGCCATTGTCAAGGATGCGGATGCTGCCGATGCCCTCTCCAACTCCAGCAAGTGTCTCGATTTTGTAGCCAGTGTAATAGACTCCGATCACCTGATTGGCCGCGTTACGGATTGGCGCGTAGCTGGTGAAGTAGGGAACCCCCAATATATCGACCACACCAGTAAATGTATTTCCACGGGAGATTGCGGCGAAGGCAGGTCCTTTTGGATCGAGGACGGTCCCGATAGCACGGCTGCCATCCGCCTTGATGACATTGGTAGCAACGCGTACGTAATCTGTTCCAACCCGTACAAACAGCGTCGCCGTCCCGCCCATCCGGGCCTTAATAGAATCGACAACGGTGTAATCGGCCACCATGCTGCGCGTACCAAAGGTGAGGTTTGGAACAGATTTTCCAGCGATGAATGTGGTTCCGTTCACCGACGCCACCCCATACCGTGTGGACTCGGCTTCAAGAACTTTCCGACTCGCAGTGGTCAACTGGCGATAGATGGCATCCGCTGTGGTGAGCTGCTCAACCACCGAATCAATCGCTGCTTGCTCGGAGCCAGCGGCGATACGGATCATTTCTCCCCGAAGGCGTTGAAACCCTAAAATGCCAGCAAGGAGGAGCAGGGTGCTGACGGCAAGAAACCAGAGTGCAACATTGCGTCGCACTGAGGTGATCGCCAGCACCTCCTGAGTCTTAGACATACATCCTCTGCAGGAGCTCTGCGACACGAACATCTACCTGCTCCCGACGCCGAACTTCTTCAAAGCGGTGTAGCAGATCTTCCGAGCGGATTCCCTGCCGTGATTCCCCTTTGAAGTCGTGAATGATTTGTCCCTTGTGCATCATGATGATGCGATTACCAAGGTGAACCGCCTGCTGCATCGAATGGGTGACCATCAGTGTCGTCAGGCGATCCTTCTCAACAATCTCCTTTGTGAGGCGAATGACCTGATCAGCACTTTTGGGGTCAAGGGCAGCGGTGTGCTCATCGAGGAGGAGGAGATCAGGCTTAAGCCAACTTGCCATCAACAAGGTCAATGCTTGGCGTTGTCCACCCGACAGACTGCCAATGGCATTTCCAAGGCGGTCTTCTAGACCCATGTTCAGGGTTCGGACACGGTCACGCAATTCACTCTGCAGCTGTTTATCAAGCGCCCAACCGAAACCACGGGGCTTGCCACGCCGCGCCGCGAGCGAGAGGTTTTCCGCAATCGTCATCGTGGGAGCCGTACCGCTGAACGGATTCTGAAATACCCGTCCAATCAGCGATGCGCGCTTATGTTCCGGCCATTTCGTGATGTCGTTACCACTGAGGCTAATCCTGCCACTGTCGGTGATAAATGAGCCTGCAACAGCATTCAAAAGGGTAGACTTGCCGGAGCCATTGGTCCCGATGATGATGAGAAAATCGCCATCTGCCAGGGTTAGGGAAACATCCTGCAGCGCCAAGACTTCATTGATACTGCCAGAGTGGAAGGTTTTGTGGATGTTCGAGATTTCGAGCATGTCAGACGGTCCTTCCCGATGGTTGATTTCCACCCTTTTTCATCAGGCTGCGCGCCATTGTGGGTCCGACAAGTGCGGCGAAGACAAAGACTGCCGTGATGAGCTTGAGGTCATTTGGATTGAGTCCCCAGCGGAGCGCAATGGCGACCAGAAGACGAAAGAGGACGCTTCCCATGATTGTCCCGGTTACCACCAGCCCCTGCTTGTTGGATCCTACAAGGGCTTCACCAATAATCACGGATGCCAGACCCCAGACCATCATTCCGATGCCCATTTGGACATCCGCAAAGCCTTGGTACTGCGCCAGCAAGGCGCCGGCCAGAGCAATGAGGCCATTTGAAATCGCAAGGCCGAGGACCATCATGATGTCGACATCGACTCCCAGTGCACGAATCATCTGGGGGTTGTCACCCGTAGCCCGGATTGCAGTCCCGAGGTTTGTCCGAAAGAACACGAGGAGAATAAATGCCGCTACGGCCACGACTGCAAACATCGAGACCAACATCCCGGCATCCCGGATACTGACTTCCCATCCAAACCAGTTAAGGTCAGTGGTCTGGCCAAAAAGTCGGGCTCCAAGACTCGCTGCAACGGTGCCGGTGGATTTTGCATCGACAAGCGGGATGTTGCTCTTGCCCATCACGTGCAGATTCACTGAGTAAAGCGCGGTCATCACGAGAATGCCGGCGAGGAGCTCGTTAATTTTGCATTTGGTGTGCAGTACACCCGTAATGGCTCCGGCGAGTGCACCTGCCGCAAACGCAGCCAAGAGTGACACACCCGGATTAATTCCTTTGAGCAGCAGGACTGCAGAAACAGCCGCGCCAAACGTTACGGAGCCTTCAGCTGTGATATCCGGGAATTTGAATACGCGGAACGACATGTACACGCCGAGTGCAAGGAGAGAGAGGATGAGCCCAATGGTCATGGCTCCAAGGAAAAGGCTCATCTTCGGGCACCTCCGACAGTCGACTCATCAAGAGAAACGGGTGAAACCCAGACCGCTCCCCGAATGACTTCTGTCTCACCGATGCCATCGAATTCACGGTCATCCACGATGCAGTGAAACACCGCCGTTGGCCGATCGGCGTCCAGGATCTCGCTCACCGTTTTATGTATGGATAGCATCCCTTTGGGCACCGGCCGGTATGGGAACACAGCAGCGTGGATATGCCCCATAATGCTTTCCTGCCCGAGTGGGCGCATATAGAGGTTTATTGGTCCGCAGCAAGTTCGACTCGCCACTCCGGAAACCAAGGCCACTTCCCGCGTCGTCGAGCGCTCCGTTGTAAACATCACGTTGTCGCGTACGGCAGGAAATGCGAATGGCTCAGCGGTCAACACGGCTGGTGAACGCCGAATAGCAGCGCCAACAATACCATTGACCTCAATCAGCAAGGTGAACGCAACAGCATCGGATTCTGTTAGATCCATGAGATTACGTACGACTTCTGAGAGTGGCGTCGCATGAGGAGCATCCGGGAGCGGCTCCAACGTCGCCATCGTGCCATACTCGCCATTCACAATCAACCCGGAATGAAAGGTAATTGTCGGGACCAGGTCACCCGTCAAGACGACATCATCCGGACGCACATCACCGTTGGTATGCCATGCGATTGCGATGCCATCCGTGGCGATGACTTCGCCCAGCCGGGATGCGTCATCAGATGAGGGATCCGTGAGACAGCCAAGACCGACCGCGTGTGTGTGACGGGGAAGCATGACAGGACGCAGTTCATCCTGCACACTGCCAAGTTTCTGCGGATCGCCAACAGCGTGCATCACTACCGGGATGTCGCTTGATGCGTGCACATTGAACTCAAAGTTACCCAACTGGCGCGGTGCGGCAGACCGTAGAGCGGCATTGAGGCGATCGATATTGTCGCGGGCATTATCAAGGAAAAAGTCTGCAAGTCCGGCAAGTCGGATGACATCGTTGACGCCACTGGAAACCGCACTGAGTGCCAGCTGCCCTCCGACGCTTTTGAGCTGTTTATAAAAGCGCAGGAGGGTCCGTATGCCAACCGAGCTGATGAACTCTACATCTTCACAATCCAACCGAATTTGGTGGTTACCATCCTGAATTGCAGCCTCAATCGCCTCGGCAAGTGTGTCCGCAGAGCTGCCATCGAGCCGGCCATTCAGCGCCAGAATGATGTAGGCATCGTGTGTGTTACGTGTAATCTGCATCCCGGTTACCTGATGACTTCCTTGCACGACTTTATAAAGGCATCGCTGACCTGAATGCCATAGTAGCGGGCATTGGGCAGATTGATTGTCATTTGGATGTTTGGAACGAACTTGAACGGAATTTTGGCGGGTGGCTCACCTTGAGCAACACGGGCAGCGAGTTTCCCGCTCTCTATGCCTGCGATATACCAGTCTCGACAAACAGTCAGGAAAACACCCTGATCCTTCCGGGTAACGCCGAATGACATCAGCGGGGTCTTCGTCGCCTTTGCCGCATTGGTAATGCTGGTAAAGCTAACTGTCGTCAGATTATCAACAAGCTGAGTGATGACATCGGGTTTTTTAGCACAGAGAGCAAGTGCTGCATCGGCAACTTCAGATGAACTCGAACACCCGATGGATATCAGCTCAATGTTTCTCTCTTTCGCAAGCTTGGCCAATGTATCCCGATAAAAGACAGAGTTGGATTCCGATGGCGTGTAGAGGGTGCCGATTTTCCTAATGCCTGGGCGTAGCTTGATCAGGATATCCAATGCTTCGGCACTTGGTTGGGGAACATAGGTTCCTGTCATGTTTGGACGATGGTCTGTATCAGATGTCCCTGCTTTGGCAATAATGGGATTCGCAATCAGTGAAAAGACAATGCTGTCTTTAGGCGAGCTGCGCTGAATGGCACTGATGAGAGCGGGCGTAGTGCTGGTGATCAACACATCCGGTTTTTCGGCGAGCGATGCCGTCATTGCGGTTTGGAGCGTCGCCATGTCCCCCTGAGCATTTCGGACTTTGAGCTCAAGGTTTTTGCCTTCGACGATGCCGGATTGCCGCAGTCCTTCAATGATTCCTTTTTGGTCGGTTTCAACCAGTGGATTGTCGGAAAACTGTACCAGCCTAACCTTGTAAATCTTGTCAGCGGCTACCTTTTGCGTGCCTGCGTTCTTCCATTCTTCGGGCTTTGTTGCATCCGCCGGCAAATCCTCCGGTTGTTTGATTATATGTTCACCGGCGTCGTCGATAATCAGGCTCGCGCGCTTTTCGATTTCGTCGGGGATAGACCAGCTCCCTTTGAGGCCCTTAAGAGCTTTTTTATTGATGGTGACGGTTTTGGGTTCGTAAAACTCAGCCCGATACTCGCTTGGGCGGTGGCCATCGAGAATGTCAGCTGCACGCATCCCCATCGCCCGGCCAACCATCGTGTAATTTCCACCAATATCGAGAAGGGAGCCCTTCTTGACAATGGGTGGAATCACAGTGATAACGGGAATTCGGCCGCGACGCGCGGCTTCGATGACGGAATCTGCAGCGACGAGTACGGTGACATCCCCGCTAATCCAAATGGCCTCAACTCCCCGCGAAACCAGGGATGCTGCCGCATCCGAGACAGCGGTGCTATTCTCAGCATTTGCTTCCATCAAGGTGATGCCAAATGTCGGAGCAACTTTGCGGGCAAAGTTGGTCTGCGAGACAGAGTTAGCTTCGGCTGAGTTCCAGACCAGACCAAGCTTGGTCAGACCGGGATTCATCTTCTTGATGAGCTCAAATGCTTCCTTAATCGGCTGCATAGTTCCATAACCCGCCATGTAAGGGGGATGAATGGAGAGGTCCTTAGGATCGATTCCGACGCCGGCCCCGGGAGGGTTCGAGACAAAACCATAGATGTGATCGACTTTTTTTCCGGTTTTGTTGGCACTTGCGATGGTCTGGAGCGACACGGTTGTCATCGAGATGATCATGTCGTACGAGCCGCTGGTCACTTCCTTGGCGATGGAGTTTGCGGTCCCAATGTCCTGTTCGGCGTTAAAGCGTTTAATCGTGATGTTTTGGCCATCCGTGTAGCCGCGGGTCTTCAGTGACTCAATCATGCCTGCATAACCATCCTCAATGATGGGCTGGCTGGCATTTTGCACGATTGCGATGCGTTTTATCCCGGATGCAGCTTTAGCCCCGATACGCGATTCAAGATCGGACCAGAGGAGGATTCCGGCGGCTCCTGCGATGAGTGCGAGGCCAAGGATTAGGCGTTTGAAGAGATCAAAAAAGTTGGACATGAAGAATGAATCGACAGTGTTTATTGAGCTGAGGCTGGGTGCCCATGATGAGCACCCAATAACTACGGGCTAGTCGCCCTGCTCTACTGCATGCTGTCGGGCGAGGAGATAGCGGTCGAGCTCGGCGACATCATAGAAAACCCTCAAGTCATGCAACGAGCCCATAATGGTAAACACTTCCTCAATCTGAGGTTGGAGGTGAACAAACGAAACAGTTCCACCGTGCTCCTTCTGGCGCTTGATGGCTATCAGAAAGAGGCGGTAACCCATGGATGTCAGGTACTTGAGCCCAGCAAGATCGAAAATCAGCTCGTTCGGCTTTTGTTCCAGAATGGAATCAAGGGATGGAGAAACGACTTCTGTGGATGAAGCATCGAGGGTTCCCGAGATATGCAGCGCATAATTGTCTCCGCGGACCCAGAGAGCGATGTTTCCTCCGGATGTGTCTCTCTCCCAAACCTTGTTGAATGATAGCTCCATTTTCAGGGTTACCGTTCCTTTCCGAGGGACTGGTTACTCCGGTTGGACAGCGTTTTTCTGTGCACGATCGAGCTGCTCATCAAGCTCTTCGATCACAAAGGCTTCCAGCTCATCAATCGAACCAAACATCCGAACATCAGGAAGGCTACCCATAATCTTAAACACTTCCTGAATCTGTGGTTGAAGGTTTAGGAAGGATGTCTGTCCGCGGTGTTTTCGCTGTGCCTTCTGTGCCATCAGGAAAATGCGGAAGCCCATGGATGTCACGTACTTAAGCTCAGCAAGGTCAAAGACGAGAAGGTCAGGCTCTGTTGCGAGGATTGCCTCAAGCTCAGCCTCTACCATAGGTGCATTAGCGGCATCAAGGTTGCCCGCAATGGAAAGCGCTGCATAGCCGCCGCGCGTCGAAAGTGTCAGGTAACCACCGGGGATATGCTTTTCCCACGATTTGGTAAATGTACGTTCCCAGAGTTTGGCCAGATTCAGCATGAAATGTCCTTTCCCTCAGGCCAACCTGTTTCCGGCAGCCCATCCGTGCATTGTATGGCAATTCAGGAATATTTCGATATTCCATACATTCACATGGAATCGATTCCCTTACGATGAAAAATCATTGACATCGCACCAAGGCCGCCAATCCATGCAATGGCAGGCCCGTTTTAGAAAATTAGCGGCAAAGGGCCAAACCAAGCATCGCTGGAAACCTGACTACCATTGACACGGCACCGTAGCAGGATCCTGCCCGACGGACCTGAAGTACAAGTATCGTTCTCCTAATGGACTGAGTTCGGGAAGAACGTTCATACTCAGAACATCACCGGACAAACATGTGTGCTCTTTTCCCAGATAACGAAACGTCGTGGCGTATCCTGCTTTGCTTTCCCTGATACGGCGGGACAGCTCAAGAATGGGAATCCGATGGTTACGATTGGCAATCATGTTCAAACCTGGGTCTTCAGACGCAATCACACTGACGAGTTCTTGTTGCCACCTGGTCTGCTGCAGTGCATCGGGAATCAACAAGTGATTCCCAACACCACCCTCCGTCTGAAGGTTACTGAACATCGAGAAACACATCCGTGTCCGCAAGCCAAGGTATGGTTGCATCCCGATAAGCACAAGCAATGCGCAGAGTGGACACCGATATAGGACTTTTTGAAACAAGGATTCACTTGAGTAAAGCGGTGCGGTAAGCGCAGGTTGCGCTCTCAATCCGATGCGTAAGAAGGCTACACCGATTGCAGCGACGTATATCAGGAGTCCGTAATAGCCAAGTGAGAATCCGATTGTTCCTGCAGATACAAAGAAGCGCTCCAGACTTGGCATCACGCCGATCAAGAGTGCTGTAGCAACGAATAAACAAACGAACAACCAGATTATGCGCAGAACCGTGAGCATCTTCGCTCGAGGTTGGATGTTGACAAAGAACCCGGATGGGATGAACCAACTGAGGAGAGAGACGATGGTTGCCGTAAAGCTGTAAATACCAGGGTGTGGATGCAAGGACAATATCGCGTGAAAGCCCAGTGCCAGGACCCCGCCAGCCAACCGTGTACGGGGAATGAACATCAGGATGGGAATCAACCCTTCCATCACGAGTGTTCCGTAAATTGCCAGATTATCTGCAACGATGCTATTTGGGATGATGGCGTAAAGTGCGCCAATCTCATGCAACATCGAAGAAGCACAGCTGACATCGGGATTGAAATACGCCCGGTTGATTTTGTGAAAGACGGTAAAGAAGTACAAAATCGCAACGGACATTCGCATAAGCGGAGCAACAGTCGTGATCCAGTACGCTCTTGTATCGTCACCTACTGTGCGCATTCCTCGTAAATGTGCAGCACAAAGGACACCCAACATCACAACATTCATCAAGAGTGAGAAGAGGATGTGGTTAGGTATGAGTCCCATCCGGCTGGACACAGCGTAGATGTCGGTCCCCAGGAACAGCGCAAAAGTGATCGGTTGCGGGCGACGAATGACAATCAAAGCCAAGGCAATCAGAATCGCTCCTGACAATCCCTGCCAACGCCAGTCGTGAAACGACAGGAAGTGAAACACCCCGGCAATCGCCCAGCTACGACACAGCCAATTAAAGTGCTGAGTGTACGCTGATCGATCATTTGCTTTGTTCAGAACGGATGTAGCCGGGAAGCCATCCGAGCTGACGTAATTAGTCATCAGTCAAGGCATCGGCAGGGATGTGAATGAAACAAATGCTTACGCAATCAACTATTTGCATAATCCGCAATAACTTTATTAACCACAGTTAATCGAGGCTAATGGTATCGGGACTTAGGATTCACGGGAGAACGCGGCAGCGTAGCCGGCATCTGCGAGCTCCAGAATGTCATTAAAGTGAATCACCCCGGCGCGGACGAGGCGCTCGTATTCATTTACCAACCGACCGCTCTCGCCGTGAAGTGCAGGGTTATCGGTACAAATCGCGATGCGCACACCGGCATCGCGACAGCGGTCGAAGACTGATTTGAGCTCACTGACATCTGAAATTGTGTTCGTCCGGAGATACGTCATCGGGCAAACTTCCAATGTAATTCCACGACGTGCCAGCTCAGTAAGGTGCTGTGGGTGATGTAAACCTATCTGAATTCCATGACCAATCCGGTTTAGATACGGAAACAACGCGGGGTGTACATCTTTGGGGTCGGACTCCGCCATGTGTGCCGTTGTCGCGAGTCCCATTTCACGGGCGTAGCGGAACAGTTCGACCCACTCAGAGATTGTGGGGCCACCCGCCTGGTAGGGCCCTGCGATGTCCACGGCAACGCACGCTGGATGCGCCTTTGCGAGGTCGATAATTGCCTTGTTTCTGGCCGGAGAAAACCCGCGGTCCATACACAATATGAATGCTGTGCGGATTGGGAAATCTGTCTGGACAGCCTTTGTGATCTCATCAACGACGCGGGACATATCCGCCAGACGGTCGTCCTCAGCGAGGCCAGCCCGCGTCCGCTTATACGGATTAAAGCGTAGCTCGAGAACATCAACCGCCTCAAATACGCTCGCCCCGCGCACGGCACGATGTGCGAAATAGCCGACATCCTCTGCCTGCAGCTCCTCCACTAAATGGTGAACGCTTAGATAGTCCGCTAGGTCACGAAATGGGCGCTCAAACTCATGCCTGAACCGTGAATAGTCACCGTAGCGAGCAAGGAGACGAACCGCCAGCTCACTGCTTTGCTTCTCGATATAACCCCACAGGATTTTTGGATGCGTAGCGCCGCCCAAGTGCCTATGCAGCTCTGGGAAATGCACGCCCTAGACTCTCGCCTTGCGCGCTGCGGCAGCGATTTCATCCGCGATGCGTTTACGCATTTGGGGATCCATGACCGAACCATGATCTTTGCCCGGAATGACTTCGATTGCAGCATCCGATCCGAGACGGGTCAGCGTATCTTTGAGCCGCACAACGGCTCCTTCGAGATAGAAGGTGTCGAGGCCGCCCGTGTAAACGTGCAGCTTTCCGGCCAGCTTTGGTCCTAGACTTTTCCAGTTCTTTTCAAGTCGCTCACGAATATCAAAAGGCTTCCAGGATTCAGCCACCTTGTGGTCAATCTTCCCCGTCCTGCGATCCCAAATGCGTTCCGGCTGACCGCTGCGATCACGACGGCTGAAGACCGCTTCAAATGAACCAAGCTGCTCACCGCGCCCGAGTGGCACTTCCATGTCGGAAAAATCTCTATACCAGACAACAGGTTCTTCCCCGCGACGCGCAAGCGGCCTTAGGCGCCCTTGAGGGTCCGTGAACATGTTTCCATCAGCGTATAAATTTATCCGCTGGAAATCGTGAAAGTCCACGGGATCGGGGGCCGTACTCCAGACGCCACCAAAGAAATCCGGGTACCGAACCTGCAACCAAAGCGAGCTCCAGCCACCGCTGGAATGTCCCATCACAAAGCGTCCCGCAGGTGTTCCAAGCGCATTCACGCTGCGCTCAACTGCGGGAATCAACTCCTTGATCAACGCTTCACCGTAGGGACCATTGTTGGCGGAGTCTGCGAACACATGATGCCCACCGGGACAATCCGGATCGAGCACTACACGGACAACATCAATTTGATCAATCGGTCCGTTACCACGACGGGCACCGTAATGTCGCCCGCCAAAGCCTGGAATTTCATACACGACCGCCCATTTGCGGTTTGGCGACCAATCCTTTGGCTTGATGACTGCACACTTCAGGTCTACGGGTCTACCCGCAAAGCGACTGACACGCTGACTTCGCACCCGTAGTTCATCAACTCCAAAAGAAGGCTGAAAAACAGGTTCGGGGATGACTTTATCAATCACCAGCTCGGGAGCGGCATCGTTTGTATTCCACTTTATGGATGCCGAGTAGCCATTTCCAGCACCATTTCCGACCGAACGTGCGATACCGCGGTCTGCCACCGCCTGTACCATCCACGTCCCGACTGGAGGTGCGGTACGTTCCCGCGGAAACACAGCAACTGCCGGCCCGGAAACCGGAATCACATCACCCTGCCCGATACTTTTGACCTCACAAGCCCACATCGGGGATGGATTGAACCAGTTCGGTCCCATCCTCGGTTCACCGCTATCCGGTTTGCCGAAGAAGATCACTATCCGTCCGCTAAACGGACCCGTGAATACGCCCGGGGCAATCCGAACCCGTAGAGGCTTGCTTTGCGGCATCATGGTCTAGAGCTCCATCCCGATGTGCGCTGCAACAAATGCAAAGACATCCGCCTGCTCATCGAGGACCTTTGAAATCGGCTTACCCGCGCCATGTCCCGCCTGGGTCTCGATACGAATCAGTGCGGGAGCCGCATCCGGGTTCTGCGCGAACTGCAACGCCGCTGCATACTTGAACGAATGTGCGGGGACTACACGGTCATCGTGGTCACTGGTCGTAACCAAAGTTGCGGGATACGACGTGCCGCGAACCAGTGTGTGATAAGGGCTATAGGCTAGCAGCGCGCGGAACTCATCTTCATTTTCGATGTTTCCATAGTCGCTTTGCCATGCCCACCCGATCGTGAACAAATGGAAGCGGAGCATGTCAAGCACGCCAACAGCAGGGATGGCTGCCCCATAGAGATCAGGCCGCTGTGTTGAACATGCCCCGACAAGGAGGCCGCCATTGGATCCGCCAGCAATTGCGATGCGTTTCTTTTCCGTCACACCGCGGCCGATGAGATCTTCTGAAACAGAAATAAAGTCATCAAAGACATTTTGCTTCTGCAGCTTGGTGCCGGCTACGTGCCAGGTATCTCCATACTCGCCGCCGCCGCGGAGGTTTGCGACGACGTAGACGCCTCCTCGTTCCATGAAGGCGATGGCCGCCGGGGAGTAGCCCGGGGTCAGGGAGATGTCAAAGCCGCCGTAGCCATATTGATAAACAGGCAGGTTGGGCTTGCCGACATTTTCAGCCAGCTGGGTCTGGAAGTACGGTACACGCGTGCCATCCTTGCTGGTCGCAAAGTGCTGTGTCGTTACGAACGCAGTGCGATCAAATGGCACGTGGGGCTCGCGGAGGATGGTGCTCGTCCGGGATGCGACATCAAATTGATAGATGACCGCCGGCGCTGTGTAGCCAGTAAAGGCGTAACAGACGGTTTTCGCCTTACGGGTGCCAACAAAGCCTCCCGATGTCCCAATACCCGGCAGGATAACCTCACCCAGCGCGATGCCATCCAGAGACCAGCACTCGACATAGCTGCGAGCATCCCGAAGGTAAGAAACGATCAGCGTCTCGCCAATCAGGCTTGCACTCTGGCAGGTATCATTGCTTTCCGGAACGATTTCAACAGCACTGGTAAATGGTTCACCAACATGGAGGCGGACGATGCGCTTACGGGAAGCCCCATTGTCGGTCAGGATGTAAAACGTCGGCCCATCGTTCCCGAGGATGCTATAAGCTGCCTCACCGACGGGAAGCCACTGCTGCACGGTAGCTTCTCCGGACTTGAGGTTCCTGAATGCAATCCCATTCCGACGATCCGTCCCGGCATACTGGTACAACACCAAATAGTCGCCATCTTCAGTGACATCCGCGCTGAGATTCCACTTCGGCTGGTCAGGCGTTGCATAGACAAGGACGTCATCCGCCTGGGATGTGCCGAGTGCGTGGAAGTAGACCACATGGTTCTCATTGACTGCCTGATATGCCTCGCCATCCTTGGGAGGCGCATACCGGCTGTAGTAAAACCCGCTCGCATCGGCCGACCACGCAGCACCCGTAAACTTTGCCCACTCGACAAAGTCAGGTGTGTCATCACCGGTTTCCACATTGCGGACATGCCAGGTCTGCCAGTCAGAGCCTGCGCGCTGAATAGAATAAGCAAGCCACGTCCCGCAGGGCGACACACTCGTTCCCGCCAGCGCAGCTGTACCATCGTTGGACAACAGGTTTGGATCGAGCAGGATGCGACCATTTACGGCAGGAGCATCCCCGACCATCAGCTGTGCCTGATTAGCCAGCCCCGGGTTGTATGTCCAGAACCACTTGCCGCCTTCCTGCCACGGCACGCCCACACGCTCGTAGTTCCAGAGGTTTCCAAGGCGTTCCCGAAGCGTCTCCCGACCAGCAAGGGTACGCAGATAAGGCATCGTGACATCGTTCTGTGCCTTTACCCAGGCGGCTGTTTCATCGGAATTGGCATCCTCAAGCCAGCGGTATGGATCAGCGACATTGGTGCCGTGGATGACATCCATGATGTCTTCGCGGCGGGTTACCGGATACTTCATTGGCCCTATAACTCCTGAAAAACGATTCTGAAAACGACTAGCGGCGTCCACCATCCGATGGCCGCTCGTGACTCTCAAGCCTGCGCAAAACGGTCAGCAAATTCCGCATCGGCTCTGGGAGCGGCGTACGGACATCCACAACCTTGCCAGTCCGTGGGTGATGGAAAGCCAGACGGTAGGCATGCAGCGCCTGACCGCCAAGCTGCGCGACTGCCGCATCGATTTTGACATCCCCTGTACGGCGAATCCCGCCATAGAGAGTGTCGCCGACGACTGGGTGCCCGGCAAACTGGCAGTGCACACGAATCTGGTGGGTCCGCCCGGTATCGAGGCGGCATTCCCAAAGCGAGCACGGCCCGAGAGGCTCGCGCATAATCACTTTGGTAACCGCTTTGCGGCACACTCCCTGCGTCGAACGGAGATGCACCGCCATCTTCTTGCGATCCTGTGGATGCCTGCCGATGGGTGCATCGATGACCGCATCGGGGAAGCCTGGCGTCCCCCACACAACAGCCGCATAACGACGCTTTGCCGCACGGGACTGGATCTGCTCCTGCAGCCCCCTGTGTGTGAAGTCGTTCTTAGCAACCATCAGGAGTCCGGTTGTGTCCATATCCAACCGATGGACAATTCCCGGACGCTCGACACCACCAACGCCGCTTAGTTGGCCTTTACAGTGGTGCAACAGTGCATTCACCAGTGTTCCTGAAAGGTGGCCGGCACTTGGGTGAACCGGCATCCCCCGCGGCTTTTCCACAACCATCAGGTCATCATCTTCGTAATGAACAGTGATTGGGATGTCTTCCGGAAGAATTTCGCTTGATGTAATCTCTGGAATTTCGAGAACCATCGTCTGACCGGTCTGGACTTTGTTCGCCGAGCGGGTTGCCGGTTTACCACTGATAGTCAGTCCTCCAGCCTCAAGCCAGCGCTGGATCGCTGCCCGGCTCGCCTGCGGGAGCAAGGTAGCCAGCGCAGTATCCGTTCGGGTTAGGTGCAGCTCCTCAGGAACCACGAACGTGTACGTACCAGCAACAAGGGGTTCCAGCTCAGCAGGCGCATCATCCTCAGCGCCATCAAGCTCATCATCCTCAAAACCATCCACATCTTCAACTAGCGGCATCAGGCAGCAGTCTTCTTTCCGCGCTTTGCCAGCAGCAAATACGCTCCCAAACCTACGAGTGCAACGGCGATGGATGCGTATTGCCCGGTTGTGAGCACTCCGAATTGCACCTTCGCGGTCGCGCCTTCACGAATGAACTCAACTCCAAAGCGGTAGATACCGTAGAGGATGGCAAACATCGCGAGTAGCTGTCCTGGAACGCGCTTCTTCGGCTCAAGTACATGGAGAATTCCATAGATGACAAGACCACAGATCGCAGAATAAATGGGCACCGGGTGTACGGGGTTAATGCCTACTGTCTCTGCAGTATCCGGAAGGTTTACGCCCCATGGCAGCGTACAGTGGGTTCCAAAGCAGCATCCATTGAGAAAACATCCGATACGGCCAACAACATAGCCAAGTGGCAAGCCGATGGCTGCGATGTCTGCGGCATCACCAAGGGCAATCCCACGCTTCTTCGCCGTTGCCATCCCGGCCCACAACCCACCGATAAACCCACCAAAGCTGGTCGAGCCACCCTGCCACATCGCGAAAATCTCAAGTGGATGCGCAATGAAATACGATGGCTGCTGAATCACATACGCGATTCGGCCGCCAAGGACGCCACCGATCAGGCCATAGAGAGCACAGTCCCAAATCACCTGCGGGTCGACTTTGTAACGGTTTGCAGACTTTGCCCCGCGCCAGGTTGCAAGCAAAAAAGCAAACATCAGCGCTACCCCCCACGCATGGACGGGGTAGGTGCCTATCTTGAAGAGGGTTGGATGCATGAGGTGAGATTCCTAACGCCTATACCGTGCCCGAAGACGAATCGTTTCCAGGCGTTTCTTTCCCTGCTTCCTGCTCGAGAGGTGTGGGTTGCAGGAACGAAAGGAGGAGAAGCCAGACAATACCGACCGTAATAGCACTGTCTGCAAAATTGAAAATGGCAAACTTTATTCCACGGACATCAATAAAATCGACGACATTTCCAAAGCGAATACGATCAATCATGTTGCCAAGCGCACCGCCAAGAGGCATCGATAACGCGATACCGTACGCCATTCCGAGCCGCCCTGCGGCCTTGCGCTCCGTGAGAATGATGCCAAGCATTACGACCGCGCTCGCAATCAAAATGACCGGAATCTTCCCTTCGAGCATCGAGAATGCGATGCCCGTGTTACGGACATGGGTGAAGTGAAAAATCCCTGGGATGAGCGGGATGGTTCCTGGTTCCCCCAGGGGCATTTTGGCAAGGACAATCGCCTTGCTCAGCTGATCAAGTGTTGCGATCAGCAGAGCGGAAATATAGAAGGCAAGCGGCGACAAGCGCCGCTTACCGTGCATCGCGGGAATCATTAGGCCTCTGGTTCCAGCACAACCGCTCCGCGGCGGACAAGCTCACGGACGATATTTGCCTGCGGTATGGATAGTGTTGGATGCTCTGGGTCCGACCCGACATCCTCGCGGACGAACCACGAGCGCATACACTTCTGACCGGGCGCAGCTTGAACGCTCACGCTGATCTCAACACCCGTCGTGAGGTCAAGCTTTGCAACAATCAGCGCCTCGCGAAGGACATCGATCTGTGAAGCATCCAGAGGAGCCGTCACTGTCGCCCACGCTTCGGCACTCTTGGTGATACCGCCATCCGCGCGGATGCTTTCCATGGCTGCATTGAAGGCATCCCGGACTTGGAGAATCGTACCGAACAGCGCTTCGACATCGGCGTTTACCTTCGAAGGATCGGCAACCGGGAAGTCGGCAACCTGCGGGCTGACAGCGATCTCTGTTGCACCCGGAAGATGCTGCCAGATTTCCTCACATGTATGCGAGAGGATTGGCGTCATCATCCGGCAGAGCGCGGAGCAGATTTCCCAGAGCACGGTCTGGCTTGAGCGACGCAGCGGACTATCCGGCAGCTCTGTGTAAAGACGGTCTTTGAGAACATCAAGATAAAACGCGCTCAGCTCAACATTGCAGTAGTTGAGCACCGCTTGGGTTGCCTTGTAAAACGCGTACTCATCGTAAGCGGCGGTGACATCCGTGATCAATGACTGCAGACGTGAAAGTGCATATGCATCTAAAGGATGAAGCTCTGCCACTGCAACGGCATCCGTGGCCGGGTTGTATCCCGCAAGGTTTCCGAGCAGAAAGCGGACGGTGTTGCGCAGCTTGCGGTAGGAGTCTGCGAGCTGCTTGAGAATGCCATCCCCGAGGCGGGTGTCTTCGGTGTACTCGATAGACCCAACCCAGAGGCGAAGGACATCGGCGCCGTAGCGGTCAATCGTCCCCAGTGGATCAATGGTATTGCCTTTGGACTTGGACATTTTGTAGCCAAGCTCATCCACGGTAAAGCCATTTGTGACAACAGCGCGGTACGGAGGCACGCCGCGGACAGCCGTTGCAATCATCAGGGATGAGTTGAACCACCCGCGGTGTTGGTCGCTGCCTTCGAGGTAGAGGTCGGCTGGCCATGAATGGTCAGGCCATACACCGCTGTCAAGCACCGCAAAGCTGGTCGACCCGGAGTCAAACCAGACATCCAGGACATCCTTTTCCTTGGTGAACTCGCTCGCGGGAACGCCTTTGTAGGTAAAGCCATCGGGGAGGATGTCCTCCGGCGCCATGCTGTACCAGGCCTCGATGCCATTTTCCTTGATGACAGCGACGGCGGCATCGTATGCGGTCTCATCGAAGACCGGCTCGCCATTGGCGTAGAAGATAGCGATTGGTACGCCCCAGTGGCGCTGGCGGGAGACGGTCCAGTCCGGGCGGCTGGCGACGGCGGCGCTGATGCGGTTGCTTGCCTGTGGCGGGTACCACGCGACGTTGTCAATACCGGCAAGTGCCTTTTGACGGAGGTCGTTATGGTCAACGGAGACAAACCATTGCACGGTAGCCCGGAAGATCAGCGGCTTGTAAGGAGCGCGCGGCGCGTGCGGGTACTTGTGTGAAAAGTCGCGAAGGGCGAGGAGCGCTCCGGCATCCGTGAGGGCCTGCGGGATGACCTTATTGCCTTCATCCGTTGACATTCCGACGAATGGTCCGGCATCTTCGGTGAAACGTCCACGGCCATCCACTGGGGAAAGCACGCGTAGGCCGTGTTTCATTCCGGTGATGTAGTCATCGGGGCCGTGGCCGGGTGCCGTGTGCACAATGCCCGTACCGGTGTCGAGGGTGACATAGTTTGCAGGGCAGATTGGCGATTCACGGTCGAAGATTGGATCGAGCGCGTGGAGCGGGTGCTGGAAACGGATGCCAACGAGGTCAGAGCCACGCAGGCGGAGGAGCTCGGTGACATTTTCGAGGGCGCAGCTGGATGTGACATCGGCGAGGAGGCCATCCGCGACGAGGAGAGGCCCGTGGTTGCTGGTACCCACGACAACATAGTCAAAGTCGGGGTGTACAGAGAGGCCTGTATTTGCAGGGATGGTCCACGGGGTTGTCGTCCAGATGAGGGCGCGGACGCCGGGGGTTGCATTCAGGACGCCATTAGGGTCACCGCCGGCGAGCAGCGGGAATGCGACGTGGATGCTTGGCGAGATGTGGTCTTTGTGCTCGGCTTCGGTGTTCGCGAGGGCGGTTTCGTTAGCCGGGTCCCAGAGGACAGGCTTGAGGCCGCGGTAGACATAGCCTTGCTTGCAGAGGCCAAGGAAGGTCTCAACGATTTTGGATTCGAAGGCAGGTGCCATCGTGAGGTACGGGTGGTCCCAGTCACCTCGGATACCGAGGCGTTGGAACTGGGTTTTCTGCGTAGTTACCCAGCGGGTTGCGTACTCGCGGCAGCGTGCACGGAGGGTGTCAGGCGTCCACTGGACTTTTTCCTCGCGAAGCTCTTTGACGACGGCGACTTCAATCGGCAGGCCGTGGTTATCCCAACCGGGGACGTAGGGCGCCTCGTAACCGGCCATCGTCTTGTATTTGACGACGATGTCCTTAAGTGTCTTATTGAGCGCGTGTCCAAGGTGGATGTTGCCATTTGAGTATGGCGGGCCATCGTGGAGCAGGAAGCGTCCCTTTGGTGCGGGTTTGCTGAGGGATTGTTGGTAGATGCCAAGCGCATTCCAGCGTTCCTGGATGGCGGGCTCGCGGGTTGGCAGGTCTGCCTTCATCGCGAAGTCAGTGGCAGGGAGATTGAGGGTGTTTCGGTAGTCCATGGGGTGCAGTCGGGTCCGGTTCAACGTTTCGACGATGATATGCGCCCCGCGGGATGCGTGCGCCCACCGAACCGGGGCCGATGCAGGAAAAGGTCATCGACAGCGGGGGCACTACTCCACGGGACGCCAGATAATCTGACAGATCCCACCGGACCGATAGTGTCGTGCCATCATAGCGGGCTGATTTTACCATGATGACCTCTTCGGGCGGGTGTGGCGGTCATGTGCGGGATGATTCAACTTGGTCCCATAAACGAAATGTCTCACACTTCGTAGTTAGACTTAATGAATGCGGGTTTTTCGTGTGCTTTACGATGTGCTTACCGCGTAAACGATTAATGGAGCTGCTGCCAGTCAAGCAGCCCCAAGTGTGCGTTTCACCCAAGCCCCGTGCTAAGGTATTTGAATGGATGAGACAACAAAAGTCACGGCGAGGAAGATGGCATTCATCGATGTCCTCCGTGGGCTGGCTGCCGTGCTTGTGTACGTGTTTCACCAACAGATTCATACCTTTGTTGGCTACCCGGAGAAGCCTATACCGCAAGGATCGCTGACATGGTGGTTCTTCCTGGGTGCGATTGACCTAGGGAAGATTGCTGTCGCGGTGTTCTTTTGCGTCTCTGGCTACCTGATTCCAAGCACGCTGACCAAGCCCGGAGCGACGATTCGCGACTTCACCATCCACCGCATTTTCCGGCTCTATCCTGCTTATTGGGTGAGTATCGCCGCCCGACTCGTCGTGTTGGTCGCCCTCGGGATGACGGCAAACCTTCCCACAACATTCAACCTGCTCGCAAACATCACGATGTTCCAGAAGTTCATCGGACAGCAGGATATGATTGGCGTCTTTTGGACGTTGCAAATTGAGCTGGTGTTTTACATCGTTGCGGCGGTGCTTGCGTGGCGCAAGCTCCTGTGGTGTCGCTGGCCGATCCAGCTCACAATGATGCTCCTAACGTTTGTCTGCGCCGCCGGGCGGTATGTCACGCACAAACCTCTCCCAGTGGCGATGTTTATGGCGATGTCACTCATGTGGATGGCGGATACTTTGCGGGCAAGTGAGCGTGGTGAAGCATCGGGTAGCGATGTCAGGCGGGCGGTTGCGAGCATGATTGCGATGCTCATCCCGGCAAGCTTTCTCGGCTACGGGGATGAAGGGCCACGATACATAACGTCGTATCTCATTGCGATAGGTATTTTTGTCGTCTGCTGGGCTAAGCGTGCGACGTTTGAAAAGTCCAACATAGGTTTGCGCGCCCTCGGTTGGCTGGGAGACTGGTCGTATGGCATTTACCTGATGCACGGGACGTTGCTGATTCTTATCGCAGAACCGCTCAAGAAACAGACTGGCAACGTCTGGCTAACAACGCTGGTAACTCTACCAACCTTGCTATTCATATCCTGGATGGTGTACCGCTTCATCGAGGCCCCGATGATACGTATCGGTAAGCAGCTAACCAAACGAATCGCAAGGTGATTCGGGCATGGACGGGTTACACGAACCCGGCATTGCTGGCATAATAGATTTCAATTCGCAGGTTCACCGATGCGCCTGCGGCACCCCTAATCCCGTTTGCTGACCGGTCACCCACTATGACATTTACAAAACCGCTTGCAACAGCACTCCTCGGTTCTATCGCTCTGGGTATCAGCCTTGCCGCGCCCGCAAGGCAGACATCCAAAATCATCTTCAACCGCGATATCCGGCCCATCCTCTCGGATAACTGCTTTGCCTGTCACGGTCCTGACAAGAACAAACGTCAAGCAAATCTCCGCCTCGATCAGCCAAACCGTGCCGTAATCCCGGGAGACATCGTCGCAAGCCAGCTGGTTCAACGCATTGCAAAGCCGGCATCCGATGCCCTTGCAATGCCCCCGGCAGAGTTTCACAAAACCATTACGCCAGCGCAGAAGGAAACCCTACGACGCTGGATTGGAGAAGGCGCAACCTACCAAAAGCACTGGGCCTATGAACTCCCCGTAAAGCCAGCGCTTCCGAAGGGCAAACACCCGATTGACTTTCTGGTGCAACGCCGCCTCGCCGAAATCGGTCTTAAGCCAAGCCCGCAGGCAGACCGCCGTACGCTCATCCGCCGGCTTTCCTTTGACCTGACCGGTCTCCCGCCGACCTATGCCGAAGTTCAGGCATTCATCAACGACAAGTCGCCAAACGCCTACGAAAAGCTCGTCGACCGCTTGCTGGCAAGCCCACACTACGGCGAGAAAATGGCACAGCACTGGCTGGATGTCGTACGGTTTGCGGACACAATCGGGTATCACTCCGACACCCCGCGGAATATCTACCCGTACCGTGACTACGTCATTAAAGCCTTCAACACCAACAAGCCCTTTGACCGCTTTACACGGGAACAGCTGGCTGGCGACCTCCTTCCGGGCGCTAACCAGGAAACCAAAGTTGGCTCCGCCTTCAACCGCCTCCTGCTAACGACCGAAGAAGGCGGTGCCCAGGCAAAGGATTACGAAGCCCGCTATCTAACGGATCGTGTGCGCGCCGTAGGCACCGTCTGGCTCGGTCAGACGACTGCTTGCGCTCAGTGCCACGACCACAAGTTCGACCCGATTTCGACGCGTGACTTCTACACCCTTGGTGCCTTTTTTGCAGATATCGAAGAAGGCATCATCGCCGCACGCGAGCCAGGGATGCCCGTTGTCGATGAAGCCAACGAGAAAGCAATGGCAGCAGTGGACGCCCGTATCACGGCTGCCGAAACCAAAGTCAATAATGGTGCAACACTGCTCGCGAGTAGTCGCGCTGGTTGGGAAGCAAGCCTCAGGGACATTCGCAGTATTGAGCAGCATTGGGAAACCATTGCCCCAACAAAGGCCACGGCAAAGTCCGGCGTCGTCCTCACGGTCCGCCCTGATAAGTCGGTACTCGCCAGCGGTCCCAATAATGCGCAAAATGTGTACTCTCTTGACCTTCCGACCAGCGGCACTATCCGCGGCGTGCGAATCGATGCCATCCCGGATGCAAGCCTCCCACAGCGCGGCCCGGGCCGTGCGGGAAATGGCAACTTTGTCCTCACCGAAGTGCGGGCAAACATTTTGGATGCCCGCGGTAAAGTCATCGGAAATCCGGTGTTTATCAACGCATCCGGCTCACACGAGCAAACCAGCTTTGGGGATGTTGTCCCGCTCAAACGCTGGGCAGCTCTCCACGCGATTGATAACAACCTGCATGGCGGAGTACCTGGCTGGGCAATTCTTCCGGATGTTGGCCAGCAGCACCACATGGTCCTTACGTTTGCGGAGCCAGTTACCATCCCGTATGGTGCAAGCCTTCAGCTAACGCTTGAGCAAACCCATAGCAATGACCATAACCTTGGATGTTTCAAGGTCGCGGTTGCAAAGGATGTTGTAACGAACGGCTGGACAACGCCAAAACCAGCCAAGGTCACTGCAAACGGGGACACAGTGCTGACCGTTCGTCCAGACAACACCATCCTTGCCAGCGGACCGAATAACGTCAAGGGCAGCTTTGCCATTGATCTGCCTGTGCAAAACCGTGTCACCGGTGTGCGCATCGAAGCACTCCCGGATCCATCGTTACCACAGAGTGGACCGGGCAGGGCAGGCAATGGCAACTTCGTAATCACAGAGGTGAAGGGGCAGGTCGTTCTCCCGGATGGCTCTCTTGGACGAACCGTCAAATTCAGCCATGCGGCGGCAAGCCTTGAGCAGGTGCTTTTTGCAGGAGATGACATCCCTGGTAAGCGCTGGGGCGCTCTCCACGCAATCGACAATGATGCAACGCTGCCTTACCTGGGATGGGCGATTTTGCCGGAAACAGGCAAGGCGCACACAATGGTCCTTGGGCTGTCCGAGCCTCTCCTGATGCCAAGTGGCGCAACCCTGCGCATCACAATCGAGAACAACCACAGCACCGACCATAACATCGGGTGCTTCCGCCTGTCGACGACAACGGCGCCCGAGTACATCCGAACCATCAGCAAAAGTGATCTGGCGGTCGCATCCATTGCTGCTATCGATCCAAGCAAGCGCACTCCTGAGCAAACCAAACAGCTTGCCGATGCGTTTGTGGCTGGTGCACCGGAAATGGCATCCCTGCGTGATGAGCTGGCAGCGGCACGTGCTGAGCGCGGACGCATCGAGCAGATGCTCCCTCGTTGTCTTGTAACGGTGCAGAACAAAACGCCGCGAACCGTGCGCATCCTTCCACGGGGTAACTTCCTGGATGAAACAGGCGAAGTCGTAGCTCCTGCCACACCGGCCTTCCTCGGCACGCTTGGCCTCCCGAAGAAAGACAAGCTCACCCGTCTCGATCTGGCTGACTGGATTCTGAGTCCGAAGAACCCACTTACCGCACGGACGGTGATGAATCGCACATGGAAGCAGTTCTTTGGCAGTGGCATCAGTAAAGTCCTCGATGACCTTGGAGCACAAGGCGCTCCTCCTACCAACCCTGCACTGCTCGATTACCTCGCCGTTGAATTCCGTGAGAGTGGCTGGGATACCAAGCACATGGTGCGGTTGATCGTGACATCCGGGACCTACAAGCAGGTTTCGACGGCGAGTAAGGCCCTGATGGCACGTGACCCGGAAAACCGCGAGCTGGCACGCCAAAGCCGTCCACGTCTTGAAGCCGAAGAGGTCCGTGACACCGCATTGCAAATTGCCGGCTTGCTCGTACCGAAAATCGGAGGACCAAGCGTCAAGCCATATCAGCCTGAACGCTACTGGGAAAACCTCAACTTCCCGGTACGTGACTGGGTTGCCGACAAGGGTGAGAGCCAGTGGCGCCGCGGACTATACACCTGGTGGCAGCGCAGCTTTTTGCACCCAAGCATGCTGGCATTCGATGCCCCGAGCCGTGAGGAATGTACGGCGGAGCGCAACCGCTCGAACATTCCGCAGCAGGCATTGGTTCTGTTGAACGACCCGACCTACGTGGAAGCGGCGCGTGCCTTTGGTGTTCGAATCCAAAAAGAAACCAAGGGTGGAACCGCAGAACGAATCACATGGGCATTCCAAACAGCCCTTCAGCGCAACCCGGCACCAGCCGAGCTCGCGACGCTGCGCGGTGTCTATGAAAAGCATCTGGCGAGCTACAAAGCAGACCCTGCGGCAGCGGATGCCTACTTGAAAACAGGCTTTGCGCCGATACCGGATGGCAGTGACAAACCGGAGCTCGCCGCCTGGTCCCACATCGCACGCATTCTCATTAACCTCCACGAAACGATTACACGACAATGAGCCAACCAATCACGATTCAGGATGAGTTGAAGCAGGCAGAAGCCCAGCAAATGACGCGCCGCGCCCTGCTTGGACGGACGACACAGGGCCTTGGTCTGGTCGCGCTGGCATCGCTGGGACTCCCCGGCGTCGCAGGCGTTGTCAATCCTCAGACAGGTGGTGCCCTCGCCGGAAGCAAGGCGCTGACCGGGCGGGGAAAAGCCAAACGGGTGATTTGGCTGAGTATGGCCGGCGGACCAAGCCACCTCGAGACATTCGATCCCAAGCCCAAGCTTGCGGAGATGAATGGCAAGCCGATGCCAGAGTCGATGACGAAAGGCCAGCAAATCGCTCAGCTTCAAGGTGCGCCGCTAATCTGTTTTGGCCCCCAGCATCCGTTTCAGAAGTTCGGCAAAAACCAGATCGAAATCTGCTCGCTGTTCCCGAAAATCGGCTCGGTCATTGATGACATTTGTCTGATTCGCTCGATGACAACCGATGCCATTAATCACGACCCGGCGCATATGTTTATGAACACCGGCTCACAAATTGCGGGGCGGCCCTCAATGGGATCGTGGCTTACATACGGACTCGGTAGCTCCGCGAAAGACTTACCAGGATTTGTTGTGCTGACATCACTTGGTCGCGGAGGCCAAAACCAGCCAATCGCCGCGCGGCAGTGGTCGAGTGGATTTTTGCCAAGCAAGTACCAAGGCGTGCAACTCCGTGGCAAGGGTGATCCGGTTCTCTACCTCACCAACCCGCAGGGCGTGACAAGGGACCGCCAAGGGATGGACATTCAAGCCATTAATGCCCTGAATAAACATCACAACACCTTTGTGGATGACCCGGAAGTCGCGACGCGCGTTGCACAGTATGAGCTGGCATTCCAGATGCAGGCGAGCGTTCCAGACCTGATGGACCTCTCCAAAGAATCCAAGGAAACGCTTGAGCTATACGGCTGTACTCCGGGGGATGGCAGCTTTGCAAGCAACTGTCTGCTTGCACGGCGCCTCGCAGAAAAGGGCGTCCGATTTATCCAGCTGTATCACAAGGACTGGGACCACCACGGCGGGATTAAGGGAGAGATTGTTTTTAAGGCTGAGGAAATCGACCGGGCTTGTATGGCATTGATCACGGATCTGAAGCGTCGCGGGATGTTTGATGACACCCTGATTGTGTGGGCAGGTGAGTTTAGCCGCACACCGATGTCGCAGGGTGGCTCCGGTCGTGACCACCACAACAAGGCGATGACAGTCTGGCTAGCAGGTGCCGGTATCAAGGGTGGGATGGTTTACGGCGCATCCGATGACCTCGGCTACGCAGCAGTCGAAAACATCACCACCGTCCATGACCTCCACGCAACGATGCTGCATCAGTTCGGTATCAACCATGAGGCATTTAGCTTCAAGTTCCAGGGTCTCGATGCAAAGCTGACGGGCGTCGAAGGAGCCAAGGTCATCAAGCCAATTCTTGGCTAGGTTTCACTGCCAAATGTTTTGCAATTGATACGTTTGCGTGGCCCGCGGTGGAACGAAAGCCGTGAGCCACGCGTATCAATCATGCTACAATCGCCTCACCCGCGAATCAGTGAAATCCCATGGAAAACGGTCCCTACATAACATCCAATGTGCCTGCAAATGCATTGCCAACCGGTGATGTCGAAGGTGAGGATGTCGCTATCACCGATTCCATTGCTGCAGACAGTGTAGCAACCAATGTCGAAGCGGTGCCTGACACGGCTGGCTCCGCTTCGGATGTCGTGTCCACCGATTCCGATTTGCAAGCGGCAAGTGTTGACAATGAAGCGGTTACGGAACCAGCATCAGAGTCATCCGATACCGATATCGAGGAAGCGCCCGCGCCTCAGCCCGTCGAGCTTTTCGACCTGTCCGATGACTTATCCGAACAATCGACGATGGCCATGTTTGATATGGATGAGGATACTGTCGAAGCAACATCCTCTGAAGATGTGACTGTCGCAGAAGCCATTGAAGAACCTAGCGATACTGTTGCATCCAGTCCCGCACAGGCTGAAAACGAGCCAGCGATACCCAGTTCAGATCAACATGCTGCAAGTGCGGATGATGAGATTTTCGAACAGGTCATGGGCTCAAGTCGTGTGGATGACATCCCGGTAGGCAGACGCTCAACTCCAGGTAGCATTCCTCTCCCTCCGCAGCTTGCCGAAGAGCAGGCACGTCGGGAGCGTGCTGCGGCATCCCCACCAGTGAATGCCAGAGGCCGCCGCCACCCGCTGCCAGAAACGGGTCGGACGTCCCGCCGCCCGGCGACATCGACTCCCGCCACGGGGAATCCGCGACAACCCGCCGCCCCGCCGGCTGTCGACGTGATTTGTCCGAAATGCCAGCGCACCACCAGCACACGCTTTACGTTTTGTATGAAGTGTGGCACCGATTTTCCTGTGGGCTACGTTGCCAGCCTGACTGGACATCACCCACAACCATCCACTCCCGGGAGCCGTGATGGTGTCCGCGACACGCGAACCACTGTTCGTCAGATAAACCGCATCCACGAAGGGCGAGCGAATGGTGCAACGGGCTCCGGTGCGGGAAGCGCTCAGACATCCGGGCAAGAGGAGTGGACCCGCGTACAATCCGGCCTTGCAGGCAATCCATTCCTGGTGGCTTTCCTTTCATTCCTGATGCCAGGGCTTGGCCACATGATGATGGGCGAACACAAAAAGGGGCTTCCTTGGCTGTTTGCTGGTATCGCCGCGATGGCCTTTCTCCCGAGCTGGACTTTCCTGGGGTGGATACCGCTGCTCCTTCGCGTCGCCTCAGCCATCAATGGTTATCAACTGGCCGCGATCAGGCAGGATGACCAGCGTGAGCCATTTGATATGGATGATGATGCTTAAGCATTGAGTACATCCGACGCACTGTTTACAAATAAGTCCCGCATAGTACTGTTCGGGGGCAGTTTTGACCCTCCGACACTTGCCCACTCGGTTATTGCACAGCTGGCGGCAGCTGCGCTGGGCGCTGACCTTACCCTTTGGATTCCCAATCAGGTATCGCCGTGGAAAGATCAGAGCCAGGTCACGCTGGCCCCGGAAAGGGTTGCGCTTGCGGAGATTGCGACACGTGGCATAGCCAATATGGCCGTATGGACCATCGAAGCGGAGCGCCCCGGTCCCAGCTATTCCTTTGAGACGGTGCTTGAAGCCAGGCGTTTGGCTGGTCTGGATGCAACGCTTTGGTTTTTGTGCGGTGCGGATGTATTGGCGGGTATTGCATCTTTCCGTGAGGCAGCTGTGATCCGTGACAATGTACGGCTGGCCGCGTTTGACCGACCAGGCTTTCCAAGCATCGCAACGATTGTTTCCGGGCTTCCGCCGGAATGGCAGGCGGTCACGGATGCGATTGCAACACCCGAACCAGTGGATATCAGCAGCACGGCGGTGCGGGATGCATTGGCATCTGGACGAGATGTAAGCGCACTTCTGGACCCAAATGTGTTGTCTGAGATTCGTGCGCGGGGCCTGTATGGATGCGGCCCGAAGGAGTAGAAAAGCGTGTAAATAGGGGTTCCGGAATCTTTTTCGTTCGATGGACGGGCTTTCCGGTAGAATTGCACCATCTCACAGAATCGTAAACACAATCTGTCGCAGGAGCTGCGCGACATTTTCCATTAACCAAAAGGGCACAGAGTGGCTAAACAGCAAATTCCATCCGAAGAGAAGAAGAACCTTATTCTCGAAACTATTGATGACCGCAAGGCAGAAAACCCGGTTGTCATCGACCTGCGTGACAAAGTAAATATCGCAGACTTTTTTATTATCTGCACCGGTCTCGCCGTCCCCCATATCCGCGCCATCGCTGAGCATGTGCTTGAGATGGTGGATGATCACAACATGCCAAAGCCGGCTGTATCCGGCGAAGAAGTGGCGGAGTGGGTACTGGTGGACTTCGGGGATGTCATCCTTCACATCATGAGTGAAGAGGCCCGCACCCGCTACAAGTTGGAGGACTTCTGGACAACCGTTCAACCAAAGGGTGCCCTCCCGCCGAGCCCGGATTCGCTCCCGAGTTATCCCCTTGATCGTGTGCTGGCACCTACGGCTGAAAACCAGCCTCCGGTGCGCGACCCACGAGATGAACCCGTTGTGGTCAGCCCGGTGGATGATGACTGGGATGACGATGAGGATGAAGACGACGATGGTTCCGGCTCACATGAGTTCGGCGAGTTTCCGACTGAGGCTGACTGGTCGGATGATGAGCTGGATGATTGGGATGATGAGGAAGACGACGACGATTCCGAAGGGACCGAGACCTTTTTCCGCGTTGCGGATGAAGAGGTTGCCCCGGTGGATGAGCCTGACGAGGACTAACGGAACATGGCGCGTGATGCGTGCCGTCCAAAGGCAATCATGAGCGAATCTCACGTGAATTCGACATTGGAAGAGCAACCGCCCTGCACATCGTGTGGGCGGTTGTTTGGCATCGGCGACCGCTTTTGTGGCAGCTGTGGAGGCCCGCGCCCGCGTGTCTGCGCAGCTTGTTCAGCAGTGAATCTCCCGAATGCCAACTTTTGCAGTCAATGTGCGACGAAGCTGACAGCAGATAGTGACCTTCCGCTGAATCCCGTAACAACTTCGGCGGTGGCACCAGAGGCGATTGCGACTGAAGTCGTTGAACTTGTTGATGAGCCGGTGTCGGTTACAGAGGCTCAAAGCGCGGAAGTAGTGGCGGATGGTTTCGTTAGCGAAAAGCCGATGCTCGAAGGGACGGCGCTTTTCACTGCTGAGCAGGAGATCACGCGACAGATTGCTCAGGCAAACCTGCAGCGGGTGCGTGCTCAGTACACGGATGCGCGTAAGACACTGCGTGCGGTAATCGACACGTACAGCAACGTCCCAAGTGCGTTGATAGCGCCGGCGCATGAGTTCCTCGGGGATTTGGATGCCAGCGAGCAGCGCTGGGAGACCGCGCTTGATCACTACCGTCGTGCACATGCGGCTGACCCAAAGCGGGCATCCAGTGAGACCAAAGTCGGCAAAATGACCGTGCAGATCGCTGATGAAGAGGCGATGAAAAAGCTTGGTCTTTCTGCAACACCGCAGCTCGATATCGAAGAGGCGCAGAACCAGTTGGCCGTCGCTACGGGCATCTCGTTGGTGCTACCGGGAGCGGGTCACCTTCTGCTGAAGCAGTTCACTAAAGGTGTTCCACTGCTCGCAGCATTTATCACTGCAGTGTCCATTTCGATAGCGACGCGTGAGGCTCCACAGATTGACACTGGCGCAAAAACCCGCGTCAGCAAGACCATCGCCACGCAGGCACAGCAAACACATACGATGCATCTCGCAGCCATTGGCATTGCGATATTCGTCTATGCAGGCACGCTCATGGATCTCATGGCACAAAGCAAGCGCAAGCAGGTCAGTAAGGGAATCAATCCGGTGCCGGCAGGTGATCCCAAAGACTGGGATGTCTGACCTACCGACACACCCATTCGCCCTTTATCGATACAGTGCGGTCTGAACCTGACCTTCGTTGGTTGGTCCAATCAGCCGTTGATCGAGGCCCTGATACGGGAAGCGCAAACGATACGGGTCGAGACCCATTACATCAAGGATGGTTGCCTGCAGGTCACGAATCGTGACCTTTCCAGATGCGACCTTGTAGCCAAGCTCATCCGTTTCGCCGTGGATATAGCCCTGCTTCATCCCGCCGCCGGCCATCCACATAGAGAACGCATGTGGGTGATGATCACGACCAAGATACGTTGAGCCGCCGCGTGCCTCGTTCATCGGGGTGCGGCCAAACTCACCGCCCCAAACAACCAGGACATCATCGAGGAGACCACGCTCCTTCAGGTCCATCACCAGTGCAGCGGTGGCTTTGTCAGTCTGCTGACACTTCTGCGGGAACGCCGTCATGAGGTCGTCCCCAGGACCGGTACCGTGGATGTCCCATCCCCAGTCATAAAGCTGCACATACCGCACACCCTGCTCGACCAAGCGGCGGGCAAGGAGGCAGTTCTTTGCAAAGCTGGCCTCAGCCGGGTTGGTGATACCGTAGCGCTCCAGCGTTTCCGGCTTTTCCTTGCGGATGTCAGTGACTTCCGGGACCGCCATTTGCATTCGAAATGCAAGCTCATACTGCTCGGTGCGTGCGATGGTCTCGCGATCTCCGGTGCGTGCCGAGTCGAGCTTGTTGAGGGTTGAGAGAGCATCAAGCGTGCGGCGGCGGCTTTGGCGATCGATCCCCTTCGGGTCTGAAAGGAAGAGGATTGGGTCACCGGCTGCGCGGCACTGGACTCCCTGATACACGGATGGCAGAAACCCGCTGCTCCAGATGCTCTTGCCGCCGGTTGGGTCGGTCCCACCGCTAAGCAGAACGACAAATCCAGGGAGGTTTTTATTGGATGAGCCGAGGCCATAGGTGATCCAGGAGCCCATTGATGCATTCCCAGGAAACGCATTTCCCGTGTAGATAAACATCTCAGCCGGCGCATGGTTTATCTGGTCGGTGACCATCGAGCGAACCAGCGTCATTTCATCCGTTATTTTTGAGATGTGTGGGAATTGAGAACTAACCCACATCCCGCACTTACCATATTGCTGAAAGGAGTGCGGGGATGCGAGAATCTTCGGCACACCCTTGATAAACGCGAAGCGTTCGCCTTTCATGAGCTCCGCAGGGCAATCCTGCCGGTCAAAGCGCTTTAGCATCGGTTTGTAATCAAAGCAATCCAGCGTTGGGGGAGACCCGCTCATGTGGAGGTATATGACGGCCTTTGCACGTGGCTTTTTCTTTGGAATCGGAGGGATGCCATCCGGCTGAGTCTTAGGAGATGCAGTGGCATCTTCTGCCATCAGGGTTCCAAGTGCCATTGCCCCGAGACCGAGACCTGCGCCCTTGAGGAGCTCACGACGCGTCCCGGCCTCACCGGCCATCCAGATTGGGTGTTTTGTATCGATTTTCATGGTGGCTGCTTTGCTTCTCTAGTTGATGGTCAGGACCTGGTCTAGGTTGAGGATGACATTGGATGTGACAGTCCATGCTGCGGCATCCACGATGTCGAGATTCTTCGGCAATGGATGCGCCGCTGGGTCTGCCAGTTGTTTGGCACTTTCCATGTCCTTGCTCAGGCGGGTACGTTCGGCTGTTAGCAAAGCGACAACGGCATCGATTTGCTTGGATGTTGGCTTTTGCAATGTGGCATTTTCAAGTGCCCAGGCGGCCCGCTGACGATCACTTCCTTTGCTCTCGGTCAGTACACGAATCGCAAACCCTTGAGCAAATTCGATATATGCCGGGTCGTTTAATGTCACAAGTGCCTGTAGCGGTGTATTGGTTGGCTGCCGCCGGAGTGTACAGGCTTCGCGACTTGGCGCATCGAACGTTGCCATACTTGGATAGGGAACGGTTCGACGCCAGAACGTGTAGAGCCCGCGGCGATAGCGGTCCGCGCCCATGCTGGTCGGGTAGGTTCGTTCACCGTTGAAAGCTGCCTGCCACAGTCCATCGGGTTGCGGAGGGTAAACGCTAGGCCCACCGATGGTTGGCGTCAACATCCCGGAGAGTGCAAGAGATTGGTCACGGACTCCTTCGGCATCAAGGCGGCGACGTGGGTAGTGCGACAGATAGATATTCCGGGGATCGCGCCGCTCTGCGAGTGGGCTTGCAAGGGATGTTCGCCCATAAGTGTCCGTCAGAACGATTTCCCGGATCAGCTCTTTGACATCCCAGTCATGCATAAACATCACTGCAAGCTGGTCAAGGAGCGGCTGGTTCGTCGGAAGTGCGCCTTGGATTCCGAAATCCTCTTCCGTTTCAACGATGCCTCGACCAAAGAGCTGTGCCCAGATGCGGTTGACTGCAACGCGGGCGGTCAGTGGGTTATCACGGCTGAACAGCCATTTAGCGACACCAAGGCGGTTGAGCGGTGCGCCAGCGGGTAGCTTTCCAAATGCGGCGGGGACGGATGGCTGAACAGCATCCCCCTTCATCTGGAAGTTACCAAGCGTCAACATCGTGCTGGTACGCTGCTTATCCGATGGCAGCTCGACCATGACAGGCACACGGACTGTTCCGATGGCAGCGCGTTGCGCCCGCAGGTCCGCAAGTGCGATGCGATCCGGATCGCCGCTCGGGATGGTCTCACGTGCGGCGACTATGGCATCGGCTACAGTCGCTTCGGCAACGGGTTTACGGTCGGCATCCAGGAGCGTGATACGGATGCCTTTCATCTTGCCGATGTGTGCATCGGTTCGCGGGTGAACGCGAACACTGTCCACAGCAACCACACTTCCGAGGTCCACTTCCCACCAGGGGTTGTCCTGATTTGCGGTGTGAGTCGTTGACTTGCGGTCAAAGTTGCCATCGGGATTACCATCCACAGCCAGCTTTGCAGGTCCGCCGTAATCGGTGCTGCTTTGGGATGCTGACTTTCCTACGGCGATGTTTTTGCCAGCCGAGATGACTTCGACTTCAGCAAGCATCAGGAACGTGGATGTTCCGGGTTGGGTGATGCGAACAAAGCGCGCGGGCCGGACATTTGTGTTGCCAGGATTCTGTGGTTTGGCGGCAAGCCTGATTTCGGCATCTTTGATGCGGGCATCCAGCTGTGCGGCCAGTTCACGTCTGCTTGGCGGTGTGACGGCAAGGAGTGGCGACTCATCCGGCTGGTCGTTATCCATTGTTTGATTGAAGACAGCGAGGAGCTGATAGTACTCACGCTGGCTGATTGGATCGAATTTGTGCGTGTGGCACTGCGCGCACTGCACGGTGATGCCCATCAGCCCCTGAACCGTGGTCTGGATACGATCTTTGACTGCCGCCGTGCGGAATTCCTCATCGGATGTTCCACCCTCGGTGTTTGTCATTGTGTTCCGGTGGAAGGCAGTTGCAAGACGCGTGTCATCAGTTGCACCCGGGATAATGTCTCCCGCGAGCTGCAGTGTCACAAACTGGTCGTACGGGAGGTTTTTATTGATGGCATCAATGACCCAATCGCGCCATGGCCAGAGGTTGGTGCGGAGCGGGTCGGAGCCGTAACCGGCGGAGTCCGCATAGCGTGCGAGGTCCAGCCAGGGACGTGCCCACTTTTCGCCAAAATGCTTTGATGCGAGGAGCTTGTCGACGACTTTTTCTTTGGCATTTGGTGATTTATCGGCTTCGAATGCGCGGACATCAGTGAGTGTCGGTGGAATGCCAGTGAGATCGAGCGCAACGCGTCGGAGCCATGTGCGGCGATCGGCGGCAGCGGCTGCCGTGAGGCCATTTTCAATAATGGCTTTGTTTACGAGCGGGTCGATTGGGTTGCGTGCGCCTGGCGTGATGGGAGCCGCGACAGGCTTTGAAAATGCCCAATGGCTTGCGTATTTGGCACCAGAGCTGATCCAAAGGGCCAGCGTCTTTGCTTCATCTGAGGTGACCTTGTGACCCGTTTCCGGTGGGGGCATCAGGGTTGCAACGGATGTCGTGGTGATGCGCTGCATCAGACCGCTGACAGCAGGCTTCCCGGGAACAATCGCCTTTCCGCCTGATTTTAGTGTCTGGATGGCACCGCTACGTGTATCGAGGCGAAGCCCCGCCTGGCGTTTCGCATCATCCGCTCCGTGGCAGCTGAAGCAGTTTCTCGCAAGGATTGGACGGATGTCGCGTGCGTAGTCTGGGGTCGGCTTTGGGGTCTTAGCGGTGGGTTTGGCACTTCCACTTGGCGCAGCGAAAGAGAGCAAAACGGATGTTGCCGTGATGGCGGCGAAACCGGCAAGACGAAGTGCGGATTTTTGATGTTTGGAAACAGGTAAGGAACGGAGGTTCGGCATGCAGATAGGCTCCCAGATGTGGCGGACAACGCTGACCGTCCTGAACACACTAAGTATAGCAAGTGTCAGGAGAGTCAGGCGGCATCCGTGAGGGAGGTTTTGCGTAAATTGCTAGGAAAGAATGTCTTCCGTCGCAAAGCGCTGCCGAAGTGTCTTTATCAGACGTGACTTCCGAGCGCGGGCAGCCTCGAGTGAAACCCCTAACGCATCTGCAAGCTCGATCGTCGACCATTCGAAGCCAATGGCATCCAATATCGGAAAGTCATCCGGGGATACCGCCGAATATATCTGTTTTGCAACACTCTGATCGGTGATCATGTCGGCAATGAGACGGTCTTTCGCAGCATGCTCATCGAGCCAATCAGTTTTTTCCAACTCATTGACGGTGTCAACGAAACGCTGACAATCTCGCGTCTTGCTTGCATAGTAGCGCTTGATATACCAAGTGAGCTGCGACCAAAGGTAGGCATGCGCATTTGCATTGACTGAAGGGTTGTACGCAAGCATGGCATCGTAGATGAGAGTCTGAACGACATCCTGAGCCTGGTCCTCTGGACACCCTCTCTTTCGAAGCCGGCTAAGCATCTTCGGCCGAAGGTCATGACATGCCAACATGATGGGGGTTGCGTTTGGACGGTGGGCAAAGCGGTTTCGTGGAGTAGGTGTCATTTTCAAATATCCTCGGCCATCAAACTATATTTCATTATATTCAGTGAATACACGTATGTCAATACACAGCCATTCCAACCGGGGTCAAATTATGGGATTGGCGGCTGCACGTAAACAAACTCTGCTGCGTACAATGAATCCGGAAAGGGAGTATGAAAAAATTTATTCGGGAGTTGGCTAACCAGTAAATGGCATCCCCATAGAAGCGTAGAGTAACAGCTAAAAGCCAGCTTACTTCGTGGTATTCCGGTGGTGTGAGACGACTTGCCAAAGCGTAATGGCATGCACAATCGCAATAGCGACGTTGCTAATCACCACAGGATTGGTAATCGTCCCGACGGTGATCGGCGTCGTCACCTTGTAGCAAATCTGCATCGCCAGCAACGGTGCAACCAACATCGGATTCCGCTGCTTCCACAGGCCAATAGACAGGATTAGGATGCTCAGATACATCGACAGCAGAATCCCACGCGCAGCCGTAGCCGGGCCCCAGGCATCCACAAATGGAGTGACATTCAAGATTAAGACAGCACATACCGGGATGAGCACAGCGATGTTCAGGCCTAGCGAAACACGAACCATCCGTACTACGTTGTTCGTGCTAATCACTACGCCACTCCTCAACCGTCAATTATGCTAACTAAACGTCGGTTTGGATAAACATTACCCTTTGAGAAAGCGGAAACCATCAACAGACCGGATAAAACATCCGGCTGCGACCAACACGCTGCACACCAGGATCACCACCCAAACCATCGACACCAGACTCCGATGCCTTCACCAACAAATGCAGCTGACTCAGACTTGTGAGGCGGTTGGAACGCGCGGATGCGGCAATCTTTATCCCCGATTTCTCCGCGATTTCATCAAAAGCAGAGGCATCCAGCGAGCCACGCTCCACCGCACACTCCCACGTCTCGCGAAGCTCACGGCTTAGCTCACCAAGCACCTCCGGGGTGTCACTGCCATCCATGTAAACAACCCAAACCGTTTCCAGATAGCGCATGAGTGCCCGCAACGTCTCCCGCAGCGAGACACTGACTCCACGGAGAACGAGGTAACACCCGATGCCATCCTCCATGAGCTGCACCGATGTCCGCGCTTTGTTGAGCTCAAATGCCACTGCAACATCGAGCATTAGCACACCTGACAAATCGATATCAAGAACACAGACACCCGTTGGTTCCAAATCCTCCACATACGCCGCAATCGCACGGCGCAGCTCACGGCCGGCATCTTTGCCCGTGATGATTAATTTGTTCGCAACTGGGTTCTCCCCTTGGGCCACGACAAACGCACTTGGCACATGGGATGGCTTGATGACAAACGGTGGCAAATGCGGAAGGGGATTATTCACTGCATTCAGTGTATCACTTTACACGCAGTGGGTACACGGAAGTGAGACATTTCCAGCGTTCAATTGGCGCACCCCACCCCACCCCGTACAATCTAGCCAGTGTTCCGCATCCACGACCGAATGATCACCCGCGAGCTCATCACGCCGCTGGCTATCGGTCTGTTTCTCTTCCTTGTGATGCTCGTCGGGAATACCCTCTACGCCATCCTTGAACAGCTTCTCCGCGAGCGCTGGCCACTCACCTTTGTTGGAAGGCTGCTTATCCTCAATATCCCGACGGCAATGCAGCTTGCCCTTCCCGTTGCCTGCGCTCTCGCACCCGGTCTTGCGTGGTCACGCCTTACCCGGGATGGCGAAACGACAGCCCTCCGCGCCGCCGGCATCCCAATCATCCGACAGGCTGCACCCGTTATCGCCCTCGGGTGTATTTGTGCCACCGTGGCATCCACGCTCACCGAACGCATCGTCCCGCGGACCTGGGCCGCACAAACAAATGTCGAAGGGTGGCTGACCGCTCTGCCCAGCACGACGATCGACCGCTCATTGACATTTAATGTCAGCCCAATCACCCTCTCCTGGTGGAAGACGCGCAAGCTGGACCGCACAGCCTTCAAAATGGAGCAGGTCACAGTACTCGACCGTGGCACTGATGGCGGCTCAGCGCGGATCACGATCGCCCCCACTGCCGAGTACAGAAACAGCACCTGGATCCTCAACGATGCCAGCATCCACGCACTCGACAGGAATGGCCGCACTATCTGGGATGCTCACGCAGATCGGCAGCTCCTTGCACTCAATGCAGACTTTCAAAGTGGTGTGATTACCAGCGGTGGCGAGCAGCTGCAAAACCGCTCACGAGCCGATATCGAAACGATGCTACGCTTTTCCGCGGATCCACAGCGTAAACGCGAGCTCGAGACAGCCCTTCAGAGCAAACCAGCCATCCCACTTATCTGCATCGGACTCGCGGTCTGCGGTATCCCACTCGCCATCCGCACCCGAAACCAGGGACCATTTGCTGCCGTCGTAGGCGCTCTCGCACTGGTTGCGGTCGCACAGCTAAGTCTCTTTATCCTTCAGACACTTTCTATCCGCGGCGTTCTGCCACCCATTCTCGTCCCGATGCTCCCGGCGGGCACACTTTTACTCGCAGGCATTAGCGGAATCCGGAGGGCCGAATGACCCGAACCGACCGCTATGTCCTCCGCGAAGCGCTTGTACCGCTTATCCTCAGTCTTCTAATTGCAACCATCATGATTATCCTGCTCCAGCTCCAGCAGGAACTTGGCGGCGCGGGTCGGTCAGGGATGTCGCCAGACCTTTTAGGGATGCGGATTCTGCGTGCGTTGCCGCAGGTAATTTCGCTCGCGATGCCAATCGCGTGTTCGCTTGGATGTTCCCTTGCCGCAAACCGAATCTGCCGTGACAACGAAACAATAGCTCTTCGTGCAGCAGGCCTTAGGCTACCGCAGATACATCGCTCTCTGACATTTATGGGGGCGGTTATGGCAATGATCGCCCTCGGCCTCACAGATATCGCGCCGCGTATCGCCGCAGGAGGCCAATCTATTTTTGCAAGCCCTCAGGAAACCCTGTTTGCAGGCGCACTCCCAGATGCCAAAACGCGGCAACTGGTGGCATTTAGTGCATCGATGCCGGCCGGGAAAGCCGCCCGCCAGCTTGTAGATGTCATTATCGTGAAGGGAACATCGGTGATAACGGCACCCACTGGCATGTACACCCGTGGACACCTTATGTTGAAGGGTGGGGTGGTTCACACCTATGGGCGCAAAGGGATGCTTGAGAGCGAGGTTGGCTTTGCGGTCCGCGATGTTCCCGTAACGCTTGATTTTGTAAGTGTTCCAAGCCTCATCGGCGGGGATGCCAGTACGCGAACGCTGCTAGAGCTTGCCACGATGTCACGGGCTGCCCGCAATCAGGGTGATATCGCAAAACTTAACGGAATCGAGGCATCCCTGTGGTTCAGAATCGCCTTACCTACGATGTGTTTGGCGTTTGCAGTCATCTGCCCACCACTAGCCATACGATTTAGTCAGGCGGGAAGCTTTGCTGGCATTCTAGTCAGCATCATTCTGGCATTTGTCACATGGAACACACTGCTGTTGTTACAGGCAGCGGCAGGAGCAGGACTTTTGCCAGCACCACTGAGCGCATTTGTCCCACATATGCTGACGGTTTGTGGAGCGATATGGCTGTACAAATCTCTCGAATAATGAAGCGATTCAAATATTTGATGACAACCGACCGAGACTTCGTCCTATACCGAAGCCTGCTGGCGCCGCCAATGCGCCATCCATAACCGAATACTGAATGGTTCGCCCCGGAATAGTGGATGTCACGCACTGAACATAGCCATTGCGATAGGCAACTTTCTCATCCTGCAGCTTCAGAGGTCCGGCCCCCGGAGTCGTAACTGAGAAGGTGCGCGTTGTGCCATCGATGGATGTTTGCAATAGCGTCCCTTCGATAAGAATCTGTGGGGAAAGCTTGCCATCCGAGACATGACAGGGATAGGTAAGCGTCAGGGCTTCAACTGGACCATCCACTGTGATACTGACATCAACCCCAGTCAGTGAGAGGTCGTAGTGTTCGGTAATCGTGTGTCCGGATGACGGTATGGAATAGACCATGGTGATCGTTCGGTGTCCATCGGAGCTATCTGATGCGGCCAGCTTTGTTGTAATGTCGGTATGTTGTCCATGACTGGCCAGATGTACCCAATCCCCTCCGGTGAATTCGCGCCACGCCACCCCAATGTTCATTGGGTAGTCATCCGCCGCCGGGACATCATTTGGACCTAGAATCGGATCTCCGCCGGCCTGGTGGACGCGGAGGAGCCCGGTGCCATCGTAGCGGGTGTCGGCCTTTGTGTCGATGACAATACCGGTTCCATGATGGTTTGCAATCACTTTGTGGAATGCGGGTATATCAAGCGTAAAACTGCCAGCCTCGCACGGTGTAGGACCTTCTTCAATCGTTTCATCCGCAAAATCAGCCGCCAGAGCAAGCATGGTTGCCGGCAGGAGGTTGTATTGAGAGTGGTGCGAATAAACCTCGTAACCGTGGCGGTTCTCAGGCTCGATATGGTTCTTAACAATCTGAAATGCGCCCGTTGGTCGAAGCCAGCGTAGTGCCGATGCAAATGCCAAGTGTGCTCCGCGCTTGAAGGCCTTGGCGTAAACAAAGTCTCCACGGTCTGCAAAGCGGCGTGCGGCGATTTCAAAAATCGTTACCTGCTGCAGATCTCCCCACGTGTGCTGCTTTGTCCGACCACCAGTGGGCAATACACCGCATGGTGATTGCATCAGGAGAGACATAAGCTCTCCGCGCTCCAACATCACGTCGATGGCATCCCGGTGCCGTCCGCTATAGCCAAGCTCGGTGACCACTTCCAAAAAATAACGTGGAAAGGCATCGTAAACCATCGGAACATTCGGGTCGACGTACATGCCATCCGCAGTGAAATTCAGGAGTTGTCGCTCAAGGTGTCTATCGTGAAATGCACCATTTCCCAGACCGGCCTGCTCGCGCAGTATTTCTCCACAGCTCGCGATGATGTTCCAGTTATGGAGATGCTTACGCTGCGGGGTGTAAATGTAGCGGTACGCATCATGTGGAATCACTTTTCGAATCCGTGACTCAACAACTGCTATACGAATGTCTGTTGGATAGATGCTCTTGAGAATATTGAGAGCCTGAACGGCATTGAACAGATAGAAATCACCGTGGTTGTCAGCTGCAACGTTCTGACTGACAGCATCCGTTGCCGCCAAGAGCGCATTCCATGCACGGCCAATCAGATCATTAGCACGATTGTGTTTATGCAGAACAGCGACGAGGAGTGCAAAGCATGGGGTGCTGTACTGATGTTCGAGTCCATCAACCGGGTCAATTACCTCACCGGATTCCCGTTGATGTCCTGCAAAGTAGCGGGCGACTCCCTCAGCAACATCCAGGTAGTCATCTCTGGATATCCCCGTTCCTGCAAGCGGCCGGGATTTGGACAGCTGCTGCCGTACCATGTCGACAACATGTTGATGTGTAAATGCACGACGAAAGCCCGCGGTGGACAAATCAGGCTTGCGATAGTGCATGACCTCTCCAGCTATATTCCATACGCGACGGGACGCGCGGCGTAGTACTCTTCGCATTAACCTCTACCATTCCAGCGCACATTGGCACATCTATTTACATCAGAACCTGAAACCTGATGCGACGATACGTATGCTTTATCTATCGGTACGTTGCGCCCCGTACATCAGGTTGCGATGTAGAACTAACACCTGAAGTTTGTTCAGGGTTCCTCAGAATCAGTGAGTTGGTAAGAAAACTAACACCTGATTCATCAAACGTTAGGCTGTTCCGGCGGCTCTGCCGGTGACCATACGGCGATAACTACGACATGCACTTACGACAAACAAGGCTCCCATTCAGTCGCAACAGCGTAGGTGCTTCTGCGACTACATGGGAGCCCGGGACTCTGGCTAGAGTTTTGTTTTGACCTCAGCTCACCGCAAGAGAACTGGTTCCATCTCCATTTGGCTGCACAACGATGCGGGCTTGGAGGCGTTCCTGCAGCGCTCCAACATGGGAGATGATTCCGACCTGACGTCCTGAATCTGTTCGTAGCATTTGCAGGGCTGAAAGGGCTGTTTCAAGCGTCTCTGCATCCAGTGTGCCAAACCCTTCATCTATGAACAGGCTGTCAATACGTGCAGAGCGGCTTGCGATGTCGGACAAACCCAGCGCAAGACTTAGGGATGTCAGAAATTTTTCGCCACCTGAGAGGCTCGATGTCGCACGTGTGGCATCCAGATTACGCCGGTCGATCACCAGGATCCCAAGTCCATCTGTATCGACTCCTCGCAGCTGATACCGGTTACTGAACGACTGCAGACGCTGGTTTGCATAACCAAGAAGAGCATCCATTCCAATCCGTTGGACCAAACGCGTGAGCTTATCACCACCGAATTTGTCATCCAGTAGCTTCCATCTCCCTTCGCTAACCGACTGTGTTGCCAGCTGCCGCTCGAGGTCCGCAAGCTGTAACCGCACATTGGTATCCTTTTCAATCGCCCCAGCAAGTGATGACTGCTCAGCGATTGCATCGTTCGACGCCTGACGTTTGGCATGTGCATCTGCCACCAGGACATCCACCAGCTCACGCGTCGCTGGCAGAGGCGGTTGGACTGCTTGCAGCAATGCAAGTGACTGACGCACCTCCTGTAGCTTGCCGGTGAGGACCCTTTCATCACTAAGCAGCTTCTCCCGCTGCTCTTCTATGGTGCGACATTCGGAATCTGTGAGGAAAACCGTATCCAGCTCTGCAGGATCGCCGACCGAGTGCGCCACCATTTGTGTTGTGAACGTATCGGATGCCAGTTTCGCGGCGGCTGACTGCTGGTTCACCTGTTCCCAGGCAGCACTTACCGCGGATTCAGCCTTGGTTAGTTCACTGATGTGACGGTTGTAGATCTCGACAGCTTTCTCCATCGATGCCCACTGCGGCGCAGGTCGTGCAGCTGCGGCAACATCGTTTGCATCATGTCCATCGGACTGCACTTGTCGAAGTAATGCTTCCGCCACGCTGTAGGTGAGGACATTTGTCAACGCAGCAAGGTGTCCACCGATGCCAGGAATATGTTGTGTATCGGGAGTCAGATTCGCTGCCTTAAATGAGGCATCCAGTTTTGCGGCATCGGCTGCGGCACGTGCTACGGCAGCCTTCCAGGTACCAATCAGACCATTGTCACCCGAAAGACCAGCTTGTAACAGACCAGCCCGTTGCACACGATTTTCAAGTCGCTTGAGCTCTGTTTGCGCAGCATCCAGCGCGGTCTTAGCACTCGCAAGTTCAGCAGCGGATTTGCCCTTATCGGGAACAGCCACCACAACCTGACGGCAGAGGGGACAGTCTTTCCCTTTCTCCAGCTGCTCTTCCAGCTCAGCAACCTTGGAAACACTGGCAATGTTTTGCAAGTGCGCATCAACGGTGCGACGTTCGCTTGCCACTTGATCGGCAAGATTCGCCAGCATCGATGTATAGGCACGCTCAACAGCTTTAGTGGCGGCTTCGCGCTCTGATTGTGCAACCGGCTCAATTTCTAAACCAGCAGCTTCGACAACTGTCGGCACCTCGGTCATTTTGATCCAGAGCTGTTGCCATGCCGTTTCGGCATCGGATTGGCTGCGCGACACCTGAGGTAATGCCGTGCAGATAGCCGTCAGTTCGACGGATATAGGCTTGATAGCTGTGATTGCATCGGATATCGATGGAAACGGCAGCCACCCAATCGCTTCCGCTGCGGCCGATGCTGCGAGCAAGCCGCTTCGCATTGTCTCGCGTCCATAATGCAGCACTTGTGCGCGGGTGACAGATACCAGGTCAGCGGCTTGTTTTGCATACAATACTGCGGCTTTGTGATCAGTCTCGACGGTACCGAGGCGAGCCACTGCTCCGCGCATGTCCCGTTGTGCATCGAAAACGGGTTTCAATGTACGAAATCGGGTGAGTTGTGCGACCTTTGGCTGATGCGCTTTCAGCGATTCCTGAGCTTTGCTAAGTTCTTCCGCATAGCTCTTTTCCAATCCAATGGCACGGACATAGTCCTCTGCAGACTTCGCCCTCGCCGCAAGGTCATCGGCGGTCTGCTTAGCCTTTGGCACGCAAACATCGAGTTCCTTCAGACGCTCCGTTTTTGCTATTAGGTCATCGGGAGAAAGCAGGCTCATCTGCAGGCCGCTGATGTTGTCGCGCAGTGACTTTGTCCCAGCCGATGCTTGCCTAAGCATCTTTCGGATGGCATCACCAATTTCACGATACTTGGCCGTTCCCGTCAGTTTCTCGAGAATCTGTGTCCGTTCATCATCTTTGGCTGTCAGAAAACGGTCAAACTCGCCTTGGGGCAAGAGTGCCACCCGTTGAAACTGCTCATAGTTGATGCCAAGAATTTGATCAACTTCAGCTTTCATCCGAGTGATCTGCTCGGCGAGTACGGTGATACTGCCATCTTTCGCAATGCGTTTAAGCATCACTTCAACAGGCTGTAATGCACCATCAGCCGCCCCCCGGGCACGTCGCAGGCGCCAGGATGCCTCATATGTCATGTCGCCACTTGAGAACAGCAGAGTCGCTTCGCTGGAGCCCGCGTTGGTTGTCATCACATCCGCAGGGGAGGACTTTCCTCCATAGCGACAAGCCTGCCCATAGAGCGCAAGTGTGATGGCATCCAGGATGGTGGTTTTCCCGCTCCCGGTGGGCCCGATTATGGCGAAGAGTCCACACCCTGCGAGATTGCCAGTTGTGAAATCAATTGTGTGACGCCCGCGGAGAGAGTTGATATTTTCGATGATCAGTTTGAGGGGTTTCATATCAGCCGTTCCTCCGTGGCTCGAGAATTTCAGTTCGAAGCAAAGTCAAGAGAGCATCAAATTCCGTTGGGTCATCATCCCGAGGCATTAAGCGTTGCATCAGATGTTGGATGGTGTCGTACTCATTTTCGCGGATGGTGTCCAGCTCTGAGAGCAGCTCATCGGTAGTGCGTTCGGCAGTGGACGCAATAACGCCATCCAGGAGATCGCGCTGTACGCCACCAACGGGAGCGTAGCCTTTAGCCATGACCAGTTTCTTGAGGCTTGCGGAGAGGCTGTCTGCGCTCTGAAAGGTTTCATCACTGGTCAGCACCAGCTCCACCCATGGCTGCAGCTCACCTTCAGCAGGTTGAGCAAGCTCTTCGATTTGCGCTTCAAGCTCCTGGATTGTGCCGCGGAGCTGTATCAGGCGGCGGTTTCCGGCTATTGGAAGTGCATTGATGGTGAGCAATCCAGAGGGTTCAACATCAATGATTTGGAATGCCTTTTGATGGCTGCCTTCAGAGAACCCGAGGGCGATGGGGCTGCCGGAATACCGGATATGGCCACCATTTTCCGCCCCTTTCGGAAAGCTTTGCGGGCGATGAAGGTGCCCAAGCGCGACATAGCCAAAGCGGTCCGGAAATGCGCTGAGGTCGACATCTCCAACCCCGCCGATACGAATTTCCCGCTCGGTGTCTTTATTCGTTTCTCCACCGGTAACGGTGAGGTGTCCGGTTGCGATTGCAGGGATATTTGGAGACTGCGAGGTTACCGCATCGGCAGCAGCGGAATAGAGCTCCCGCCAACCAGTGCGAACCCGTTCACGGATGACAGACATGTCTTCATCCAGCTCAACCTTGCGCAGGTCACCTTCGCGCATGTACGGCACCGCAGCGATAGCGACTCGGGGCAACTCCTTACTGGGAAGGTAAACGATATGTGGGACTCTGGATTCTGGAACATCTGTAATGATGTGGTGGCCAAGCTTTCCGATAATGGTGGATGCACTCCGAAGCATTGTTGGTGAATCGTGGTTTCCAGAGACAACCAGTGCGGCAATGCCCATTGAGTGCAGTGTCGCAAGCGTGTTGTAGTAGAGCTCTTCACTCTTTGCTGGCGGGTTGACACCATCAAAGATATCCCCGGCGATGATAACGGCATCGACAGAATGCTCTTTCACGATGTGAAGAAAGTGCTCTACAAAGCGTTGATGGTCCAAATGGCGCTCCTGGTCCATCAGTTGTTTACCAAGATGCCAGTCGGCAGTATGCAGAATTCGGTAGCCCCCGGCGGATTTCGGGGTTAGTTGTGGTTCAAGTGTGTTCATCTGTATCTAATATCTAAAGGTGGGGTGCGGCTGTGACATTACTCTGTGAAAATAATCCGCATTTTTCTTTACGGTACAATCTTGCCTGTAAATCGGCGGCGTTCCAGTAGGCGCGCCGTCTTTCCATGTAACGCCGGCAGCAGTCCGGTGTCCCGGAGTTATCCAATGTTATCCGCAGAGAAGATTTCCAAGAGTTTTGGTCCACAGAATGTCCTCAAGGACATCTCCCTTATCCTCGGCGAGCAGGAGCGCATCGGCATCGTCGGTATCAACGGCGCCGGCAAATCCACCTTTGTCAAAATCCTCGCAGGAATAGAAGAGGCAGACAAGGGCGCGATTCATCGTCATGGCTCGACCGTTGGCTACCTCAACCAGGAGTCACAGTGCCGCCTGGGTGTGACGATTGCTGAAGAGATGCGGGATGCATTTCCGAATGTCGATGACATCGAAGCCCGCTTGATGAAGGCATCCAATGCGATGGCAGATGGCGAAATGAGCCGTGCGGATGCGGCAGCATTGGATTCGGCTGCAAATGACCTTGCGCGTGCGGATGCCCATACGATCGATGCACGCATTGGTCGCGTTTTGGCAGGACTTGGCTTTGAGCTGGATGCGGTTGACCGCCTCACGGATACCTTTTCGGGAGGCTGGCAGATGCGCATCGCAATGGCAAAGCTGCTGTTGCAGGAGCCTGACTACCTGTTCCTTGACGAACCGACAAACCACCTTGATGTCACCGCAAAGTACTGGTTGATGTATGACTACATCCCGAACTACCACGGCTCAGTCATCTGTATCTCGCACGAACCGGAGTTTCTGAACGCCGTTTGCGAGAAGATTGTCGAAGTCGAAGACTGTGGCATCACACAGTACACCGGTAACTATGAGGACTATGAGCGCCTCAAGGAGGAAGCGTACCAGCGCGACCTCAAGGCTTACGATGCCCAGCAGCGTGAAATTGCCGACTGGAAAGAATTTATCCAGCGTTGGAAGGGCAACAAATCGAAGTCTGGAATGGTTGAGAGCCGTGTCAAGCAGCTTGAGAAGATTGACATCCTGCCGAAGCCAAAGGCTCGCCCGCGTACGATTTACCTTGAGTTTCCTGAGCCACCCCGCGAGGCTCCGGAGCCAGTCATTATTCAGGATGTCGTCAAGAAATACGGCGACAAAACGATTCTCAATGGCATCACTCTTCAGATGGTACGTGGCGACAAAATTGCGCTTACCGGTCCAAATGGCGTCGGAAAATCAACCTTCCTACGCCTGGTCGCAGGCGTTGAAAGTCCGACGAGTGGCAAGATTCAGCTGAATCCAAAGACCGAGATTGGCTACTTTGCGCAGCATCAGGCAGAAGCCCTTCGCAAGGAAGTCACTGTTTTTGAAGAGACGATGGCAGGCATCGATCCTAAGCTTGAGGAGCTTGCGCGCGGTCTGCTGGCCCGCTTGCAGTTCCGCGGCGAGGATGCGCCATTTAAGAAAGTCGGCGTCCTGTCAGGTGGTGAGCGTGCGCGTGTTGCACTTGCAAAGTTCCTGTTGCGTCCGGCTAACTTTTACATCCTCGATGAGCCTACAAACCACTTGGACCCATTGGCTCGTGAGGTTTTGATCGAGGCATTGATCAAGTTCCAGGGCACGATTCTGATGTCTACCCATGATAACTTCCTGATTGACCGTGTGGCAACGGGCATCTTTGATGTGGCGGATGGCAAGTTCCATATGATGTTGGATCCGCAGATTGCGCGTATCAAGGATATTGATATCTAAGCGAGATTTGGTTGCATGTAGGGACCTCTGTGTACGGTGTACGCAGGGGTCTTTTATTTTTTTTCATTCTTGAGCTGGCGGTGTGAGTTGATGAGTTAGTTCAAGTTCACTGCATATGTTTTTTGACTTCGCGCAAAAAAAGAAAAACCCCGCCCAGTGCAACGCACCAGGCAGGGTCTCCTCGGTAAACACAACCGCCTAGCGGCGTGATTTGCGTGCTGATTACGCAGCCATTGGCAATACAAACTCCGTAAGCAAGCTCGCTGTCAATTAAGAAAAACCCCGCCCAGTGCAACGCACCAGGCAGGGTCTCTTCGACAAACACGACCGTCTAGCGGCGTGATTTGCATGCTTTTAACGCAACCATTGGCAATACAAACTCCGTAAGCAAGCTCGCTCTCAAAAAAGAAAAACCCCACCCGGCGCAACGCACCAGGCAGGGCTTCCTCGGTAACCGAAACCGCCTAGCGACGTGATTTACGCGCAGACTTATATTTGCTATCCTTCTCACGACGACCTGTCGTTGCTTCACCCGTCTGGAATTGCCGGAAAATCCCGGAAAGGTCCATCGGCTTACCGCAGGTCGAGCAAAAGAAATTGTTACGGACGATTGCCGCTCCGGGCAATACGGATGTCGCCCCGCAGTTTGCACACTGCACGGCGATTTCGCGGCGTCCTCCACCAGGGCCTTGTGGTCGCATGGTTGTTCTCCTTTCGATCCGGGACGCAGTGGCATCCACGAATCATAAAAAATGGCCGATCCGGGTCAGATCTGCCTTACATCCCTTCAGCGGGGCATGAAAATGCGCACGCCGAACCATCGCATGGTACCACGCAGGTGTCAGCCACCCTTTGCTGCGGCAATCTGCTTCCACAAACTGGGGCCATCCCCGAGCTGATCCGCAGCACCTTCCATATAGCGCACATTGTAAATGACAGACAGCAACGCGATACCAACTTTTTCTCCCACACCACCAAACAGCGCATCCAATAACATCGCAGTCGCTTTCAATGCACTTTGCAGCTGTGCACCCAATTTTGGTCGTCCGATGGCTAGTTTTATGCAGATACGCGTCAGGGCATTCCGAGCAACAAACGCATGCCGGATGATATTCCAGCTGGTGTCCCGCCGCTGGGCGCGAACGACATCCAGGCTGCCATACGCATACGGTGTCTTGAGCCAGCTTTCAAATGTCCTGTCCGGGCGGTGAATGGCGTTTGCTGCGAGCTCAACTTTGAAAACAACATTTTCCTGTTTCCACAGGCGTGCCGCGAGCTCGACATCCTCCTGACGGGTAAACCCTTCATCAAAGCCGCCCACAGCCAGTAACAAATCCCGCCGTACGGATGCATTCCCAGTGTAGAAGTGATTCGGTCCAGCTTCCGTCCATGCACCGGATGCAAACTGAGCGTATTGCTTTTCAAGCATCACGTGTTCCCAACGGATCCAGAGGGGCTCGGATGTCCCTAGCTTCAAGTCTCTGCGTTGCGGGCCAATTACGACCAATGGTTCGAGTGGCTGGTGGAGTTTGTAGTGCACTTCCAGACATTCCGGGGATGGCTCGATATCGTCATCCAAAAACACGATGACCTTGCCATGCGCCTCCCGGATACCGGTGTTACGGGCACGTCCAGGACCACCGTTAGTGAGGTGAATGGGCCGAAAGGTGTATGGAAGCGTCCCTACACGGCTATCCAGATAAGACTTCGTATTGTCCGGGGAGCCATCATTGATAACCAAAACTTCAAATGCTTCAGGCGGAAGCGTTTGTTTCGCAAGGCCTTCAAGGGTTTTGTGAAGGAGTGACTGGCGTTTGTATGTCGGGACAACAATAGATAGAAATGGTTCCATGGAACGGTGCATCGTAAGTCGTAGGCATACGTAATTGCAAGTAAATATACTGTGCTCACATCACACGAACGACGTCGGACTTACTCCCTCGCTTCCAGCATCCGCTTGTGCAGCAGCCCCATTTTGAAGAGAGTTCCTGCGTACAATCCAAGTGCGCCAAGCGTCGCCACAAGCCACAGCGGGCCAATCGGCAGGAACCCGGCAGCAGCCAATGGGATGCTGAGAATGATCACCTTCCCAAGTGTCGTAATGAACTGCTTCGTGATGACGTTGACATCCACTGTCCGATAGTAAACCGATATCAAAATGATCTCGACAAGGATGTCACTTGCGATCGCCCCGAGCGACGAGTTCGGACTGATACGGTGAGAAATGTAAATGAGTGCGATACTCGCCAGTGGCGCTACGATAGTCGCCTTTATAGACCCTTTGGCAAGCTCTTTGTACTTTCCACTGGCAACAACTGCATTCATCAATGTCATCGCGATGTAGAGAAGCAGGACCATCGGGGCACTAACGGTCATCGCCAATGGGCCATAGATAAACTTTGGATACAAGCCGAGGAATGAGAGAATGTTATGGCCGTGGGTAGCAAAGCCAATCATCACCGGGACTCCCAAAATGATGGATGCCTCAATCAATACCCGGAGTTGATTGGTAAATGCCCTGTGACCGTCTACCCAAGCACGTGTCAACATGGGTAATCCCAGCTGAGAGATGGCAACGGCTATGAACATCGCGCTACCCAGAAAGCGCTTCATGACGCTGTAACCACCGATTGAATCCGCGTTCCCCCAATAGTCCATCAGCAACAGATTGAGAGGATCTTTTGATTGAATAATCAAGAGTCCACTTGAAATCAGTAATGCCTGACCAAACAGGAATTTTATTTCTTGTAGCAGCGGCTGATCGCTGTTCGTGTTGCCGACGACGAGACGACTCAGTGTTCGGAGGCTCACTATCCCAAACGCTATATCGATGAGCACCGGGACAAGAACGAATGTAATCAGGGGTTGTCCCGTCACGGCAAGCCCTACGGTTACACCAGTGGAAATGCCACGCTCTACCAGCTGAATCATGCTCGATGTCGATACGCGACCAAACCCGCGAATGGCATCTTTGAGCATCGTCCCGAACTGACTGATTACGGAGCACAGGATTCCGTAAATGACAAAGCGGGATGTCATTCCATCGTACTGGATGATGTAAAAGAACAGGCTGAGTATGCCAATGGCCAGAATACTTATCGAGACCTTGAGAATTGCAGCCGAAAGGAGGAGTTTCCAGGTCCGGTTGGGTTGTATGCTTACCGTACGGGCAATTAACGATGACATTCCGTTATCGCCCACTGTATTGACCAGGCTAACGTATCCGAACATTATCGAAAACACCGCAAACTCTGATACTGAACGGTACTTTGGGAGCACAAACGTAACAATCATGGCGAAGCCCCATGACAAGAGCTGTGACCCGATGGTTACGGCAAGCTGTTTGATTGGTTTTTGTACAGCGGTTACTTGATGCTCGGTTTCCACATCTGCAATCATGCGCGTGCCAACCTCTTTTGAGCCAAGCCGCGGCTGAGAGCCATCGCAGGTAGTTCCACAAATTTGTGGAAAATGTATGAACAGCCGATCAAGATGCCCAACCCTATCGTCATCGCGAAGACGAGCCGTTCGGTATGCGAAAGGTCAAACACGCTGATACCAATCTTCAGCATCAGCGCCTGAAGAGGCACGTGCAGCAGATACAACGAATACGAGCGCTCTCCAAGCCAAACCAGCGGCTTGAATTCCAATGCCATTCGCATCAATCCTGCGGGTGCTGAGCACCAAATGAGGATAGCACCCACGGCGATCATCACGAGGAAATCGTGAGGCAGTACGTAAGCCTTGTAGAGACTTCTTGGCAAGAAGATTGTCCACGTGACAACAGCCACCAGGGCGACAATAGCAACTGGCATTGCGATTCGACCAAGTATGTCAACAACGCGCAACCGCCCGATATTCGATACGACCCAGCTTGCACCGACACCAACTATGAACGCACCAGCCAAATGTACATATGCCCTGCTGAGTCTGGTATCGACCAAAATGTAACTCAGGACGAACGAAACAACGACCGCAGCGAGTGCAAACCACCAACCGCGTTTCTTCGACAGGATGCTCACCAATAGTGGAAATCCTGCATAAATCTGAAGTTCAGTGGCGATAGACCAGAAGCTGTAGTTGATTTTCCCGGTACCTACAACATTGTGTAGGATCAATAGGTGAGCCAGCACATCAATGCTACGTGGATGAGCTGAGAAGTCATAATGTATACCGACGGGCGATGGAAAATATGCCCAGGCGACAAGTAGGCTCAGAAGCAGCGCAGCGTAATAGGGAGGCAGTATCCTTGCGACTCGCCGCAGCATGAACATCCCCCAACCAATCTCGCGTTGAAACTGATGTGCGGCTGCCGGTAGCCCCAAACAAAATCCACTGATAACGATGAATGCGGTAACGGCATGGTGGCCAAAGGCAAACCAAAGTCGCATCAGAGATAAGTTTTCGGGAATTGTGACGTGATACGTAGATGGAAAGCTCTCGGCGATTGCATGATTAATGACGACGGTGAGGCATGCCAACGCACGAAGCCCTTCTACGTACTTGAAACGCGGTAACGCTTGAGACGATGAGATCTCAGCTCGCATCTGCAGCAGTCTCCACGAGCGTTTTCCTCGATCGATCCTGGAGACATCGTTCGACGAGCCCCAAAACCAGACCTACGAAAATCATGTTGCGATAACAGCTAAGCTGGAGGTCGAGAAGACCAAACATGATCGCCATCACCACGATAGAGAGAGACCATAGCGCCAACAACTGCGTCCACGGGCTGTCATCCTTCTCGGCAAGAATCATCAAGCGGCAGATACGCACGATTGCAAACGCAATAATCATCCAGAATGCGATAAACCCAACGGTACCCGTACGCATCCAAACCCACAGGATTTGATTGTGCGGAATGACATCCCAGAGAGCGTACGTCTTGGAAATGTCAGCCATTGGATGGTTCTTCAAGAATGGCTTACCGTAGCCGTAGCCAATCAAAGTCGTCAGTGGAGACTCTTTGATCGTGTCCATCATGTTTGCGCTCTCAGCCTTGCGGTACAAGTCTGATGACTCATCCCGGGCATTCGGCTCAAAGTGGCTCTTAATCGCCCTGGCAGGCTGTGCAATCGTCGATTCGGAATTACGGAACGTGTAGTAATAAACGGGTCCGATAGTAACCATCAGAATGCCAAGAACAATGGCCATCGTCCGGCGCTTAGGCAATGCGCGGATCGCAGCCATGATGAGAATCGGCAATGCGATCACGAGTGCAGCTGTTCCGGCGCGACGGTTTGTCGCAAGGTTTCCAAGCACAACTGCCGGATACAGTAACCACAACCAGACCATCAAGGAACCGCGAACTTTGACAAGCCACGCAGCGAGAAGTAATCCAACAAAGCAGCAGAAAAAGAACGCTTCCTCGTGAGAACCAACCCCCTGATCAGGTAGTGGTAATCCTGCAATCAGTACATACCGGCGGTAACAGTAGGCAATACCCTTGATGCCGGCGCAGACACCAAAAATCCACGCAAACCGTTTCATGTCGACTTTTGGGTCAGTGATATTGACTGCAAAGAGATACATCGTGATCAGATAAAACTGTGATCTGATTTCCTGGAGAACAATAGTATGGTCCTGACTCTCTCCAAAGGCTCTGACAGTGTTGAGGATAACCATCAGTGTGTAGACCGCTAACGGCCAGATCAGCGTACCGAACTGTACCTTTACTGTTCGCATGTAGACGTTTCGGACCATGTTTCCAAAACCCGCTACCAGGAACAGGAGCTCAAACATATTGATTGGCAATGCCTCAAAGCCAACGCCACGACGCTGAAAAATGGTGTTCACATTCCAAAAGAACGGGAATTGGTCAAACAACCCATCCGATATGTCATTCGGAAGAACCTCAAACAAAATCGTGAATGGCAATATGAGGTACAGAGAAAACTTTCGATAGCGCCAAAGCAAAAATGGCACGACAAATAGCGCGATGAACACGAGTGGGAGTGCGGCACTATCGAGGTCAAGCAGAACAAAGAGCCCACCGCAGACCAGAGAAAGCAGAAGTGCCCAGAACACACCGATGAACTTTGAGCGCTTTACGTTGTTTGCAAAGGCTCCGGCATCCGGGAGGAGCTCAAGGAGAGGTGATGGTATCGCTGCGAAGGCTGGCTTCTGCGAATCCGATGTAGGTTGTTGTACGGCCATGGTAATGCGTCCTGCGAGCTGCCTAATCCTTGATAAACGTGAAGGCGACACATGCGACAATCCACAGGAAAATGGCCCAAAGTGTTCCTTTGCTGATTCGCTTCGTCATGAGGCCAATCGCTGAAACGCCATACAAAATGGAAATGCACAAATTCATGGGTTTGCTCTCTCATCCGCGACAGGGATTTTAATACGACTGGTTCTTACCCATTCCGCATCCGCCCCGCCGGTGTCTGCTTTGGCCGTGCTACGCCCCGACACGATGCCGACAGCGTAGAGGACAAGCTTCCACACGATGTATATCGGCGCAAAGGCAAGCGCTTTGAAGGTCTCTTTTTTGGCACCGGCCAGTCCAAGGCCAATAAAGACGTACAAGATTATTGAAACGATACTGAATCCGGCTGCAATCAACGCCAGTCCAGCGAAAGGACTCCCAAGCATTGCACAAATCAACGCCAGACTACAAATGCCAATAGATCCGGCAACCTGCTCTGCAAGTGGTGGCTGCAGGAGCTCAAACATCGCCCCGATGAACCGGATGTCGCCGGTCTTGATGACTGCCCTAAGCAGCTGCGGAGCACGGGAACGAACCACACGGTAGCGGCCACCCTCCCAACGCTGTCGTTGGCTACGAGCCTGCTCTCCGGTCACCGGCATCTGAGCACAGACGAACGCATGGGGAGCATACTGAACCCGGATGCCACCATTCTGCATCAGATCCATCGCATAGTCCAGGTCTTCCGTCACTGACCGCCCTGTCATCGGATACTGAGAAAGGCATCCACGCGTGAATGCCATCCCGTTGCCCTTCAATCCCAGGCAACCACCAGCGTGATCTATCGCAAGCAGGCGAATATGATTTACGAGATCAAATGCAGCAGACATGAGTGCAGCACGCCAGCCATCTCCCCCGTTCATGACACCGTACCGCCCTTGGACTGCTGCAGGTATGGATGGGTCATCCGGAAGCTCAGCCAGCAAACGTGTCGCAAAATCGGGCTGTACCTGCGTGTCGGCATCCACAACGATGTACGCATCCGCGCCGCTCCCAGGAATGTCATCTCCGCTCCTGGATGGATTCATGAGGAGCTCAAATGCATATGCCAGTGCGAAGCCCTTACCCCGCTCATTGCTGTTGTGGCGCTCTATGACCGCCGCACCGGCATCCCGCGCAAGCTGCGCCGTTGTATCCGTGCAGTTATCGGCGATCACGACAACCGGTAATGGAGGCTGAACCATCGCCAGCGAATGCAGCGTGGCCAAAATGACATCCTCTTCATTGTGCGCCGGAATCACGACTGTTGCGCGCAAGGGGGATGTTTGGTACTTGGCAGTTCGCTTCCGCTTAGGTGCAGACGCAGCACTGATAAGGATAAACAAGAGATAGCCGCTCCCAACACAGATGGGAGCGGCAATCAAGAGTGTGATAATTCCGGCGATGATGCTCATGGGTATCGGTTCAGCTCATTACTCAGATACGGAACATATTGCGAACGCCCGTTGGGACATGGTCTTTCGACCGGTTCATAACGACGCCCATCACCTTGTCGCGACCCAGCTTTTCGAGGGACGAATGCACGACCTCTCGTGGAGTGACACCCGACCAAACGACCATCATGATTGCATCAATGTATGGTTTGATCGGAAGAACATTTCCACTGGCCACGGATGGAAGCTCAACGACGACGACATCGTAGAGCTCACGACACGCTGCGAATACTTCCGCAATGTAGGGGGAGCGGGCGATACGATTCGGATTCTCAGGATCCTTACCGGCAGGGATAAAGTAAAATCCCTTGCACTCCTCAGACTGAATCGTGGTTACCGTATTGCTTTCACCATCGAGAACATCCACAACACCCGTTGTCCCGGCAACCCCAAGACGATCGGCCAGGGTGCTTCGTGAGAGGCTGAGGTCAATCAGACAGACTTTCTTAAAGCTGTTCTTGGCAATGCTCATCGCGAGGTGAAGTGCGATGGTCGACTTTCCTTCACCTGCAACCGCAGAGGTAACTCCCATGATGACACTTTGTTGGCCATCAAAGAGGGAGCGGTCCATCAGCTCATGGGTGCGAATCGCAGCAGGAGTGGCGAGGTATTCAACAGCTGTATGCAAGTGCACAAAGCGGTCATTGGTACGCTCGAAGCGAAGCTGCGGACGGATGAGAGGTGACTCGTCTTCGTGATTGAGCAGCTGTTTATTGGAGTCACTGTCAGGATTGCTGACAGTGACCAACTCAATGGATGCTCCTCCGCGGAGACTGGCGTCGTTATCGATGCGGTCCATATTACTTACCTTCCGTCTTGGATGTGATTGCCATACTGGCGACCTTGGTTGCCTGGAAGCGCAGCTGCTGGGACTCCGGCAGACTTACGAGAACAGGGACTCCAAGGAGACGCTCGACATCCGCTTCGTAGCGAATGGATGGGTCCATCCACTCCCGGATCACGACCAGCACTAGTCCAAGGAAGAGTCCAAGGGCAAGGGCTGCTGCAATCGTCAGCAATTTCTTCTTGAGATTGGCGGTGGACTCTGCAGCAACCAGGTTCATCGTATTGAACTGCGATGCAGCAGTGACTTCGCCAAGGTCCTTCTTGATTTGTGCCTGTTGTCGACGCTCAGAAAGATCTTCGAACTGTCCTTGTAGCAGCTTGTAGTCACGGGTCTTCTCCGTCAAAACACGCTCATCAGCAGGAAGCTTTGCGATCTCAGACTCGTATTGAGCGATACGGGCATCGAGCTGTGCCATTTGAGCACGCTGTGTCTGACCGGAGATGTTGGCTTCGACAATCAGCTGTTGGAGCTGGTTGTACTCCGGGTTGTCTGTTAGCGTCGTGTCAAGAATGTTACGTGAGTTGCTTGGATCCGATGCCTGGCGCTTGCGGACTTCTGTTTCAATCGCCTTGATCTTGAAATCGAGCTCGGTTACGACAGCACTGGATGGCGTCCAGCCTTCACGAATACGACGTGCACGGTCTTCCACCAGGCGGCGGAGATCGGACAGCGCCGGATCGGATGCCACTTTTTGCTCCAGTACAGAGACCGGTTTAACCGAGCGGAGACGTTCACGCAGCTGTTGCAGCCGAAGGTCGGCATCGCGTTGGGTGATGGCGAGGTTATCTCGCTGCATCTTGAGGCTGGTGACCTGATCGATGATAGCGGTCATGCTGTCCGGGTTGAGTCCGGCATGTGCCTGCTTGAAGTCGACCAGAGCTTTCTCACTACCCTTGAGACGATCACGGTAGGCTTCGATCTGGCTGTCAAGGAATGTGATGGTGTTTGTGTAGGCAGCGGAGTTATCCTGCGCGACCTGGTTGATGAACTCACGTTGCAGCGAGTTAACCAACGCTTCACACTCCGTCGGATCGGACCAGACCAACCCAAGCTCAAGTACATTGGAGCTCAATGGGTTTGAATAAACCGCATTGCGGAACTCTTCAAATCGGGCATCCTTTGCACGAGGATCAGTGTTGATCTGCTTTGCCAGATTTGCACCCTTGATCACACGGTCCAGGAATCCTCCAGGAAGCGTGTCACGCATCAGATCACCAAAGCGGGATGCGTTGATGTCTGACAATGTCCGCCAGCCATTGTGCTCTGCAAAGCCGAGAGCCTTGTTCGCCGCATTGACGTCTTCAGATGAAATCCTGATACGTGCCTGCGCTACAAACTTTGCGGACCGGACGATTAGGACCGAACCGACAACGCTTGTTACACCAACGAGGGTGATGACGAAGACCAGCCAGTTCCGGAAGAATCCATCCAGGACGCGATAAAGAATATGGTTACGTTGATACTGCATTAATCTGTCCTTAGCGGAGGAGGAAGCCACCGAACATAAACATCTGCATGGCATCCCGTAAACCGAAGCTTCTTCGATTATCGGGATCTTTGACAGGAATAAAGAGGATGTCATTTGGCCGAAGTGTCATTTCGGTACCTGTTGGCTTGGCTTGGGCAGCTGGGGCATTCTTATCAGGCTTCTTTGTCGCTGCTTTAGGATCCGGGGTCTTTACCAATCCCTGCAGGTCGACATAAACCGTATCCCAGTTGTTAGAGCCTTCCTTTGGACGAAGGATGGCGGCATTCTTGAGGTCGGCGAACTGACCAGGACCTCCTGCAAGCACCAGTGCATCCACTACAGACAGCTGGCCACTCTCAGGGAACTCAATCCTGCCCGGACGGTTGACGCCGCCCCACGCAGTAAACACGGTTTCATACGTGTCGATCATGAGGACATCCCCTGGCTTCACCGTTGGCGATGTAGGATCAATTACTCCCTTGGCATCTCCGACTACCTTGACGGATCCATCCGCCAGAACATTGCGTAAGTCAAGGGTAACCGTCTTGCCATCGCGGGTCAATCGGGCATTTCCAAGCGATGCCTTTGCATTAAAGCCACCAACAGACTGCACGATTTCAAGCATGCTGCCACTCTTCGGCACTTCGACCATACCGGTCTTCTTGCACTCACCGATCAGCATCATCGAGAAGGAACGAACATCGACCTCCCGGAAGAGAATGACATCGTTTGGCTCAAGAATGATGTTCTGTTGCTCATCACCGGTCATCAGCTTGATCATGTCGATGACGACCTTACGTCCCCCGGTACGAACTACGGTTGCCGTCACCCACTCTGGACGGTTAACCGTCAGCCCCCCACAGGTGGCAACCAGCTCGAGAAGGCGCATCCCATCCTGAAGAACCTGCTTGCCGGACTGACGGACGGCTCCCAGGACGCTGACTTCAGGCTTGACACGTGTCGAAAGTTCGACGGTGACAATTGGATTCAGCAGCTGCTTCTTTAAGCCTTCCGTCAACATCAGACGCACTTCTTCAATCGACTTTCCAGAGACCTGCAGCTCCCCAAGGAAGGTGTAAGTAATCTTTCCATCCGGTGGAACCACGATATTCCGGCTGAGCTCAGGCTTCTCGAAAACGAGGACCTGTAGCGTGTCGCCAGGGCCGATTTTGTACGCACTTTGGCTGCTCGATTGTGGCGCCGTCTGTGCATAAACACCGGTTGTGGGGATGCCAAGCGCGACGCCAAGTCCAAGTGCGACGTACGCGGATGAGTGCAGTTTCATAATTTTCTCCAAAGACCCAGCGGGGGAGAAATCCCCCGCACATTTACTTATTGGCTGTCTTGACACCCTTTTGCAGGTTAGCGCTTGCATTTTCCAGTTCGGCAAACCATGGGGAATACTTTGAGACCTCAATGGTCGGATGCTTTGCACTGTAGAGCTCTGCAAGGACGACGGCTTTTGTACGCCCCTGAAGTGCGGCTTGCTGCAGCTTGAACTGACGCTCAACATGTGGGCGAATCTGTGCGAGCGGAGGAACTCCGGCAGCTCCCTTTGACTCGATACGGACAATCAACATCCCGGGTTTGTCCTTACCTTTAGCAGGAACACTCATCTGGAAAACTCCACCTTCAGGCGTTGCATTGACCTTTGCAATGAGTTGCTTGCGGAAGTTCGGATCGATCTTGTTCCAATCGACCGTTGCCGTCAAGCCAAGGACAGAAATGCGGGGAGTTCGGGCGATTGTAGCTGCGTCAATCCGAGGAGATTTCTGCTGCATCAAGCGGGATGCCGTTGTCGCATCCACCTGGTTTTGCGCCAAAGCAATCGTCGTCTTCGCTTGGTCTGGCAGAACAAATGCCTTTTGATTCTTGCGGAAGAAGTCTAGGAGAGCCGGCTCCGTAACTGGAATACCACTTGTGATGACATTCTCGAGGGCAATATCCGTCTCGACATCCTCTTCGATAATGTACTTCTGGTTTGGATCATTCATGGCAGCTGCGACGCCGTTCACATTCGCGCGCTTCATCAGCTCAATACGTGCTTCGATATCGGCTTTTGTAGGTGCAACACCCTTGGACTTGGCTTCTGACATGACAATGGACCGGAGGACCATTTTCGTGAGGACCTGCTTACCGGACACAACTTCGAGGCGATCGCGAAAGTCCTTGATGCTGACTGCATCCTTTCCCATCGACACGACCGGCTTTGCACTTGAATAGCGCTGGAACAGGAGTGCATTCCCTGCGAGCGAGCCGGCGGCAACGATTCCGAGTCCAATACCTACAAACTTGTTCATACTTTTTCTCCTGCAGCAAAGTGCTTGCAATTAGCTTGCCAAGATGTACTTGCGACACCAAATTTGGCGATTTCCGATGAGATTTGACGCACCCAGAGCGCGAGGCTTGCATGGTTCAGCACCCATGCCCGCGCGTTCGCGCCGAGCGACTCCCGCAAGGCTGGATCCCGGGTCAGGCGTTCGAGCGCCCGGCACCAGCCATCGACATCCCCAGGGTCGACATACAGCCCTGTTACTCCATCTTCGATAACATCTGTCTGGCCGGCTGTCCGCGTCGCGACGACCGCACAGCCCATGGACATTGCTTCCAATATGCTGGTTATCCCAGCCTGAAAATCAGTCTCGTAGAGCGGGCAGGCAACGACCGCACTTGAGCCGTACAGCTCACGCAACTCGCCATACTCATAGCGACGCGCTGCAACATTAGGCGGGAGTTCCGTTCGCTCCGTCTCATTCGTATGCTTTGACCACGGACTCGCTGCGGCAAGCCGAAAGTCAAGTGTGCTCAATCGTTGTGCCGCTGAGATCAGTGTCGGATAGTCCCGCCATTCCAGTCCGGCAGCACAGACCTGATGATCAAAAATCCGTCTGCTGGCTTCCGGGCGGTAGAAATCCGTATCCGCATGAAAATGGATGTGCGTAAGCTTCTCAGGCGGAATACCGAGGACATCAATTCCATGCTTTCGCTGAATATCGGCATAGACAAACAATCTGTCCATTTCCTTGTGAACTTGCAGAGCCTTGAAGAACAGCTTCTTTTTGCCAGTGCTAAGCCGATGGCAGATGACCACATGTCCAGGCCGCTTCGCAGGTGACATCCGGAACAGCAATGACAAAGGCATACTGATGCTTTCGCTGTTCGAGAAGATGCAATCCACTCCGCGTGAATGGTGGAAAAAGCCCAGCGCAGCCAGACCGGCATCCCGACCCGCAATCTTTGTGACAAAGAGAACCCGAGGGTCGCGACAGGCATCCAGAGCCGCGAAATCCACAAATGTCACATCAGCCTGGTGGTTACTGATCAGTGCGCGTTCAAGGGCGTCATAGTCCATGTCCGGATGAGCACCGCATCCAACCGCATCCGCGATCCCCACCTTTCGGTAGGATGGCACCAGCATCGTCACTTTCATGCTACGAGCTCCCTTTCAGCACACTGCGTGATCACACCCACGAGGCGGGCGTAGTTTTTCCTGGCATCAAACTGTTGAACAGCATGCTGCCTGGCAGCGGTACCCCATGCCTTGCGTAATGCAGCATCCGCTATCACATCCCCGATCGCAGACGTCCATGCCGCCACGTCATCGGTTGGGAGAATCAGTCCCGACTCAAGATGGCGGACTGCTTCCGGGAGCGCGGCGACATTGGTTGTCAGCACGGGGATACCTGCAGCCAAAGCTTCGAGAACGGCAAGTGGAAGGCAGTCGCCCATACTTGGAAACACAAATGCACCGGCAATCCGGTACAGCTCTATCAGTGCATCGGAGTTTGGCGTGAGACCGTAGTGCAGCTGGATACCTGCCATGTCACCGGTGATGCCTTCCGTCTTGGTCACAATGTGCAGCGTTGCGCGGTTGCGTGTTGCCGAACTCAGACCGCGCCAGGCATCCAGTAGCGTCTGACCACCTTTCCGGTAAAAGTCACCCCCAACAAAGAGAAGGTGGGTATGGGAATCGACAGGACGGTCGCCAAAATCCCAGCGCTCTGTGTCGATTCCAGGCGGAATCACAACAACCTTTTCTGAGTCGATTCCATAATCGTTCACGAGCGAGCCCTTGGCCCACTCGGACCAGGTCACCAGCCGGGATGCCGTACGGAAAGCACGGGTGTTGAGGTTTTTCTTAAATGTCTCGATCGCAGCTGGACCGGTTGCGTGACTGTAGCTCGCACCCAGAGAATCGTATTGCAACGGGGTTGCATCCAGTGAGACAACCGAAGGAATCGTCCGCATCAAGTCCGCCGACAGCAACGATGTCACTTGTGAATGGAAGAAAAGTCCTTGGAGGTGGGATTGATGGCGCTTGAGGTAGAGACGCGCCCCGATGCTGGCGCGGAGGCTCCAGTTGCTACGGATCCCCGGAAGACGTTGCCACCAGTGAGCATTGTCATCATAGGCAAGGCGAATGGCGTGTGGCGTAACTGCGGAAACGCCGTCAAGCTGCTGCTGAAGGTTTTGCGCGTGGGTTACATGCCCGAGTGAGTATTCCAATGCCAAGCCGAGGTGCATATGTTGCTTCCAATCCATCCGGGGACAGAGTGAGTCCCTAGTAGGAATATCGGCATGTGGCGGAAGGAATTTAAGAGCCTGAAGGTCACATTACGTGAAAAGTCCGGATTGTTTTTCAGGTTGATGTCGATGACTACGCCAAAGAAATTGACAACGGAGCCTCCCCACCACCGGCAGGTCAGCCCCGTAGATAAAGCCCAGAGCGCGCCCTTATGCAGCATTTGAAAGGACAGCATTGCCCTTTAGATGTTCGGCCACGATGTCACCGAGGCGCTTTGCACAGGCGGATGCATCAAAGCTAGCCAGAGCGCGTGCGCGGGAAGCAGCTGCCATCCGGTCGCGAAGACCGGGATCCGTAACCAAGAGGTCCAACTTTGCAGCAAATGCAGCCGTATCACCAGGCTTGCAGAGATATCCGGTTTGTCCATCTGCAATGATGTCCCGAATTCCACCGATATCGGAAATAACGACCGGCACCCCGCATGCCATCGCTTCCATCCCAACCATGGAGTAGCAATCTCCAACCGTTGGCAGCGCAAAAATGTGGCTATTTTGATAAAGCGCAATGAGTTCAGGAGAGTTGGGACCGACACCATGGCATACGGTGACATTTGCCGGGAGGTCGCGGACTTCATCCCGCGTCACAATGGTCAGATGCACATTCTGGATGTTACGTTCGGCCCAGGAAAGTAATCCGGGTCCCCCCTTGCGCTCAAAGTCACCGCCGACGAAGAGAACATTGACAATAGATCGTTGTTCATGCGCCGCTGCTGTTTGCGGAAGAGGATGAAAGCAGCTTGTGTCCACGCCGGGCGGGATGGTGTGGATGATGTCAGCGGCCACTCCCCAGTCACGATGAAGGCTATCGCCCACCCATTCACTCCACGGAAAAAACGCGCTCCCATGGCGGTAAATGCGCTCTGTTGCGCGACGCTTCCACGTAGCAAAGCGACCTGAGCGCGCCTTTGTGTAACCGTAAGGCTCTCCCATATCTGCCATTTGGTTTGGCGTCATGTCCATCACAAAGAAGGCGGGAAACCGCTCAACGATGTGCGGGACGCTTTTGGCGGCCCAGGTGCCCCACAAAACGGCATCGATGTCGCCGAGCGCCGCGATTCCACGCTCGATTTCGCCGCGGGCACAGAGCGTTCCGGCGATACCTCCGGGAAGACCTGGAACACGAAAGAGCCAGTGATCACCATTTCCGTACTCAACCGGGATAAGGGTGGCATCGACAAGCGGATGGTCCCTCAGTCCATTCATGAGGTTTAGTGCATGTGACTTTAGCCCAACTTGCTGGTCGAGGACACAGGCGATACGGAGCTTTCGCGGGGGTGTACGATCAGCCATTGTCGACCAGATGGGATGGTATCTCGAGCCGGTTCCATAACGTTGCCGCGAAGTCACGGAATGACGCAGCTGCCTTTGGATCATCTGCGCGATTACGGGGAACCGCACGCTGCAGGCGGAAGAAGCAGACTGGGGTCCCCTTCTTTCCAATCAATGCCGATGCCAGCATTTGCATTCGAATTTGCGTTACTTGCTGGATGATAGTTTTGTCGACGACATATAGATAGAGAACTTCAAAGTCCGTATCAGCGGTTCCTCCGACCATTTTGCAGACGCGAGCCTGCACATTTGTGCCCGGCAGGGTTTCCGTATGGTCATTTTCGAGGCGCCACCCTGCTCCAATCATACAGGCGCGAGGATCATGGAGAGCGCTTCGGTCGGTGCCACCGATTAGAAGGACATCGATGCGTCCAGCTTCCGGGCTGCTGTACACCGGACCAATCAGGTCAGCTGCACTTAGCGCAGCCTTGACGTTCGCAGCGAATTCAGTATCCGATGTCCGAATTGCCCCGTTTACATCACTTGGGATGCGTTGTTTGATCGCGGTAAGGCCCTGGAACTTTGGCGGTGGAGGTGGGTTCCAGGTAGCGTTGACGCCAGCGGCAACCAGTGCCGTGATGACTAAAAGAGCGGAAGCCCGGCGAAGGTCTTGCATTTCATTGCCTTTGCAAACGAGAAGAGGAGAACAGCACAGAGGACGAGGCTGATAAGGCCCGACCAGTCATGGAAAGCATGTGCGACGGACGCCCCAGCGACTTCGCCAGCGACACCAATCATCATGATGCGAATGCTGTTAACCAGAATGGAGAGCGGCAGGCTGACGAGGAAGATCACCCATCGGCGCCACGCAGGTCCATCCGTGAGGTACGAGAAGGTACTGCTAAACGTCAATAGCGTAAGGAGAAGCTTGAAACCGGAGCATGGTACATCTACATTGAGGGTGTAGTTGTCCATGTGGATAAGGTTGCCATCCTGCCGCGGATGAAACATCGTGAGTTTAAGCAATGCCGATGCCCCTACAGTAGAGAAGCGCTGGAGCCCTTGTGTTGCATCGTTTAGAAGCGGCCCCGGCAGCGGTGCCATCAGCCAGGAGAAGATTAACGGAAACAGCAGCGGACCCTTTACCACGCGCGTGCCAAGCATTGTCCAGGCTGCGAATGTGATTGTTGTCAGTAAACCGAGCGACAAAAGTGCTTCTGTTTGAATCTTCGATGCGAAGACCAGAATTCCAAATCCAGCAGCGACACCGGCAACAGCGATGAGGTTCGGTTTTATGCCGGCATCAGTGATGTCTTTACGCTTGACCCAGAGAATCGCTGCGATGATGAAGGGAACAAAAATCGCATGTCCGTAATATGTCTCCGGTTTGGTCCATTCCCAGTACCAAAACCGCATTGCTGGCAGGGCGATATATACCAGCAGGGCTGTAAAAGCCGTGATCATCCCGCCAATCAGCACGGGATTACCCGCCTGTACCGGCTTGGATAGTGGCAGCTCCATTGTTTTCATTTCGCATTTGCTCCGATGAATCTGCTGAGGTAATAGTCAGGCACGATTCGATACAAATCTGTTATCGGCATACGGCATCGCAATCTGAAGGATTGTGAATGAGAATTCCATAACGCAAAAACTCCGATGGACGATGAAGTTGCCTATCGAAGTTTGCTAATGTGGTGCGAAGCTGTTGGGATGATTCACATCACCATCAGGGTGTAGCCATTGCCTATCGCACTATGCGGCGAGTCGAATAACCCATTAAGCCGGGCTCAAGCGACGCCGAGGCATGGTTGTCATCGACCGTCCGGTTTCAAGCTCCGTTGCCGACATCGCCTGTGCAATCCAATCGAGGCGGATTGCGGCTTCCGCATCTGCCGGTTGCCATCCACATGATGGTGACAAACTACCAAGGACTTCCTGCACAGATCGGACCATGTCGGCGACATCAAGCTTGGATGAGAGGAATATGAACAGATTGTTACCGACAACCAGGTAGTGCGGCGTTACGTTATTCTCACAAAAACCGATGTAGACGTTTTCTCCCGCGGGGAGCATGTTGATAGGTTTAGGAATATTGAGATGTCCGGTTCTTCTACTCGAAAGCATTGTATTCATCAGTGGTCTAATCTTTCAGTTACCGAATTGTATTGGGCCCGGACATTTGCATGAACGATTCCGAAATAGTTCTACGTAGTAGCTTCAGTAGAAACGGAATGTCATTTTGTACATACCGTTTATACAACCTGGCTGGATCTTGAAGCAGCCTAAAAGCCCACTCCATACCTATGCTCTGTACTATCTTCGGTGCACGCTTGGAAAATCCACAGGCCATCTCAAAAGATCCACCTACGCCGATTGACACAGGAACACCTATAGTCTGTTTATTCTTGAGAATCCACTTTTCCTGTTTCGGTGCGCCAAAAGCGACGAGAAGAATATCGGGAGAGGCAGCTCGGACACGTTTCACTATTTCGTCTTGAACAATGTCGGAGTCAAAGTTCTCAAATGGCGGACAATAGGTTCCACAAATGTCACAATCCGGATACTTTTCCAGGAGTTTTTCTCTTGCTCCGTCGGCTGCTCCAGGCTTTCCGCCTAACAGGAAAATGCGTAATCCATTTGCCTGCGAGAGCTTGCCCAGTTCCCAAAACAAGTCGCTCCCTGCTACGCGTTCAGGCAATGCATCCTGATCGCGTGACCGCAGCAGCTTGGACATCCAAACAATCGGCATGCCATCTGCAAGAACGAGTGATGCACCAGCATATGCGTTCTGGAATTCTATATCGGTTTCCAGTTGACACAGATGATCGAGATTGCCCGTCACGATGTGATGTGGCACCTGACTCTTTTGTATCATCAGCAGAATCATTGACAATGTCTGCTGCATGGTTACATTGCTGAAGCCGACACCACCGATGCTTATCGTCGGCACGATGGACGCTGAGTCCACCCAGGATGCCGAATCGGAAACTTGCTTCGGTGACAGGCGAAGTGGTGTATCAAAATGTGTGGTCATTTGTTTCACGAGGGACATCAGTGCAATTGGTGTGCCAAATGACTGAAAGTTTTGGAACCTTGCACGTCGCAGGGTGAAGTCGATAGTTATCGAGCCGTGTTTGTCACTTGTTCACTGATAAAAAATGTCCACCAGTCGTCAGATGACGAGCATGGTGGACACCGTTTCCAACGACGAACGCGCTGGTTACTATGCAAGCTTGCGGCGGCGGGCACGGATGACGAGTCCACCGAGACCGGATGCGAGCATGCCCATTGCTGCCCACTCGCCTGGCTCAGGCACTGCGGATGCAGAGAGGTAAACCTGGTCAACACCAATGCGACCCGATGGCAATCCGGTAAAGCCGAACTCACCACCAACAATCTGCCCAGCTGCTGTACCAGCAGTGGCGATACGAACCGCATCAAGCCATGTTCCGCCGGTATAGATGATGTTTCCAGTCAGAATGAATGTTGGATCTGTTGCACTTACGTACAGATTTGATGACACATTGACCTGACCTTCGAGCACAATGACATTCGACGCGTCCTTGACTGACAGGTAGTTTGTAAGTGCGCTGAAGTCGATTGAGTACAAGCCTGGTACAAACGCTGCAGGTAAGCCAGAGCTTAAGTTTGTTGTTGCTCCACTGATTGATTGAATTGTTCCGGTCAATGGTGCGCCGGAGGTAATTACTGTTCCGCCGTTTACCGTGTTAGAGTTTGCAAACGGCACAACCTGTGCGGTTGCTACAGATGCGACGCCGACTACCGCAGCGACTGTGGCTGCTACATTGATTAGTTGCTTCATTGTTTTTTGTCTCCCGAAACCGATTTGTTCAACTTCCACGTTTGTAACTTGATGTTCAAAGCTGTTGATGTCGAATGGTAGACGATGCAGGGATTATTCAACAGAGCAAAATTACTGGTTCTAAACAGGCATTTGTAAAAATGAAAAGAGGGACAAATCCGTGATGGATTTGCCCCTATCAACGACTCAATGCGTTCGTACGAAAACGAACTCATCCAGAAAACGTGTTACTTCGCGCGGCGGCGGGATCGGATAAGAAGACCACCAAGGCTGGTTCCCAGCATTCCCATTGCTGCCCATTCCGCTGGTTCAGGCACAGCAGTTACCGAGAGATAAAGCTGATCTGCACCAACGCGCCCACCTGGCAATCCAGTGAAGCCAAGGGTTGCACCAATGATTTGGTTGTTTGCCGTTCCTGCAGAAGCGATTCTGATTGCATCCAACCACGTGCCTGACGTGAGTATTCCGTTACCAAACAGAATAAATGATGGGTTATCAGAGCTGGAGTACAGGTTTGCCGAACTTCCGAGTGTTCCACCGAGGACTACATTGCTTCCGCTGTCGAGCAGCTGAAAGCTGCCGGTACCAACGGTGTAGTTAACTGTGTAAACATCACTTATGTACGAACCACTAAGTCCAGCTGCGGTCAAAAACGTCGATGGGAGACCCGCAGACAGATTTGCAGTCGTTCCCAATACAGACGTGACCTGATTACCAACCGCAGACACTGTGCCTCCGGAAATAGTGTCAACATTGCTAAACAACACCACTGACTGGGCATGCGCACCAACAGTGGCATAGGTAACGGCTGCAACAGCTATCCCTACCTTATTCCATGTATTCATTTCATTCTCCTAACTATGATGTTGTGGTGATTCATGCTCTTCGCACCATTACAGCTAGCGGCAATTACGCGGGCCAGCCCTCTCCACCCGTACCACATGCGGATGAATACGTTCGGTTACTAAAGTTCTCAAAAAGAGTCCAACCAGGAATGGCAAGTCATTGCCGACATACCGCTTCCACAGACGCTTCGGGTCTTGGGACAGACGAAATGCCCATTCCATACCCAGTTGTTGAAGCCACTTCGGTGCACGTGCGACCGTGCCGCTAGCCATCTCAAATGACCCGCCGACACCCATGGATACTGGAACTCCCAGAACGTACTTGTTCCTGAATATCCACTTCTCTTGCTTTGGAGCACCCAACGCAACAAGGAGAACATCGGGATTTGCAGCTCGGACAATCTTCCGAATATGCTCCTGCTCTTCAACTGTGTCAAACGTTTCCTTCGGCGGACAATACGTGCCACATATCTGACATCCAGGAAAACGCTGCTCAAGGACGGCGCGCGTACCATCAGCAGCACCCAGCTCACCGCCAAGCAGAAACAATCGAATACCCGTCAGACTTGAATGTTTTGCAAGCTCAAACAAGAGATCACTGCCGGCAACGCGCTCTGGAAGCCCGGATTCACCAGCCCTCCTAAACAGACGTGATAGCCATACGACTGGCATTCCATCCGGAAGCACAAGGGATGCGGAGCGATAAACATCCCGAAATTCCTCATCCCGCTCTAGTCGGTAGAGGTGATCAAGATTTCCAGTGACGATGTGATGCGGGGCGTTCCCCTTTTGAATCAACAGACTAATGAGAGCAACTGCATCCTGCATCGTGACTGCACTAAACAAAGCATCACCGACTTTGACATTGGAGATATCAAAGCCACCTAGATCGCGTCTTGGCAGCTTACCGGAGCTCCGCTCTGCAAGATCAATATCAGGAGTGTCAATACCAAGACTCTTGAGCCCATCCAGACGCGTACCACCACTCACACGCTGAGCGCGCGTAGCTGTACGGTCAAGGGTATTCAAAATGCTCATTTGGACTAAATCTCGCTATCCGAATGCCATGCCTATAGTCAGGATGAGATGCGGTTACGCAGTGAGTTTAGAGCACCGTTTTTATTTTTTCAGCGTAAAATTACTAGGTTTCATGCTCCTCTATACAATTTCCATGCCATTTATTGCCGGCATTTGCATTTTTAGGTGCGTCAAGTATGTCAATTACGGTGCATTTATTGCATGTAAAGCACCAATTTGCGCATGCAATGCAAATTTACAGAACAATGTCACGGATAAATACAACACACATGACACACAAACACCCGGTCACATTACTGATAACCGGGTGCTTTTAAGTTTATAGTTGCAAACTATAATAAAATCCAAGTACTGTTGGCAGCGCTCTGATACACCGCTTGCATCACTTTGTTCCGGTATGCAGCTTCATGAACACCGACCAGCTCAGCAGCTCCACCAGTACATACATTGAGGAACGCATCAAAGCCTGCCGGTGCACTTTCACAAGCATCCTCAACCACACCTTCGTAGGGACCATCCAATGTGGTCAGGCGCAGCTTGCCATTAACAACCGATGCATGCAGCTGTGTCCCGGAGACCATGAATGTCTGCGGATCCGTGATGTCATCCCAGCCGGCGGCAAGCGTTGCCACAACACCATTCTTAAACACCAGAATGGCTTCACCTGTTTCATCACAACCCTCATAGCGGGCCGTTCCAAGACCGATACGACCAGTGACTTGCTCAACATCACCGAACATCCAAATCAGTATGTCGAGCATATGCGTGCCGAGGTCACCAAATCCGCCAACGCCACTTTGCTTTGGATCCGCCATCCAACGCATATCGCCATCAAACCATCCCCCCAGTGCACCACGATGGCAATTGCTAGCACGCACACGCGTGATCTGTCCAAAGGCACCCGCATCCACAAGTGACTTGATCTTACGAAGCTCACCAATCCCGCGCATGAAGTAACCTGTCTGAAAGATGTTGCCTCCGTTGGTCACCAGCTCTGCGATTTCAGCAGCATCCTCCGCCGCAAATCCAATCGGCTTTTCAATAAAGACAGGCTTACCCGTCGCGACAACCTGCGCGACGACATCTTTATGTTTAAGCGTCTGTGTACAAACCACAATCGCATCCACGCCCTCTACCGCCAGGGCATCCTCAACCGTTGCAGCAACGATGGCGCCTGGAGCCCACTCCAGCGCCTTCTCCGTGTAATGCGCATCATCATCAAACATCGAAACCACCGCTAAATCCGGATGTTCCGCGACACGCGACATGAAGCCGCGGGTGTGAATATGCGCAACGCCAATAAACGCTAAGCCTGCCATTTTGGACTCTCCTCAGGGCCGTACCTCCAGACCCTTATTCCAACCATTACACCCCACAGCAACGTTGTTTGCATCGCAAATCTATCTGGCAAAACCATGCCTGATGGTAAACTTGCTGCGTACCAATAGGTGTAATTACACCTGCAGGCAAGGGGAAATTGGAATGGCAATCTACGGCGGGCAAGGGCAACAGCGCTGGGGCGACAACACCGCACGGACAAACACCTATATCCGTGATATCCAGCTAACCGACCAAAATGGACGTACCTGCCATACCGGACAAGTGCGCGGAAAAGGCGCATTGGTTCTATCCTTTTTGGATGCAACCTCTCCTGACGCCACGCACATCCTATCCCTGCTTGAGCAGCTTGCTAACGGCTATAAAGAAAGTGGAAAAGTCACTGTCTGGCCGCTGTTTAGTGCCGGGACGCCTGATGAAATCAACGCCGCCGTATCCGCAGCTGGTTTCACGGGCAGTCGCCTTGTTGATGCGGATGGCTATCACGCGCAGCTCTACGGCATCGCAGACTATCCAACTACTCTTCTCGTCAACGCGCCGGGAGTCGTTGTGGCAAAGACACGCAAGTCTGGCACCGACTCACTGCAGTCCATCTCGACTGCAATCGCAACACTGATTGAAGCCGAAACGCCTGTCACACTCGCGTGAACACACCTGATGATGAAAAACAACAGACACCAGAAAGCTACCCGGAGCCTGATTCCGGGCAGCCGCAGTGGTCTGATACTCCGCCGCCAAAGCCACGCACCGGATTCCTGAAGTTCCTCCCAGCCATCGGCTTAATTCTCCTAAAGGGAAAATCCATCATCGGTGCGCTGAAGTTTCTCTGGCTTGCGAAATCCGGCCTATCGATTCTGCTGTTTGTTGGCCTCGAAGCCTACCTCTTTGGCTGGCCCGCAGCCGTAATCATCACGCTGATCATCCTCTCGATGTCGTTAGGCCGCTTCATCGCATATAAATGCCAAAGACGACGCATCAAACCCCTCACATTGATTCCATTTATTGGTGGAGGTCTTACTGCAGCCGATGCAGGCGAAACCGCAGCACATGACGCCTGGGTTGGACTCTCGGGACCCATGGCAAGCGGTCTACTATCGCTCAGCTGTCTGGGTCTGTACATCGGAACCGGCTCCCGCATCTGGCCAGTGATGGCTCTCCTTGGCCTCTCAATCACCCTTTTCCAGCTGGCTCCCGCACCGTTTCTGAGCGGCGGCACGGTCGCGATGGCAACCTTCCCAAAACTCCTCCTCCCAGGAATCATCCTCTTGGTGGTGGTGGCTCCAACAAGCCCAATTGTTTGGATACTTGGCCTCATGTCCCTGATGCCGGCCATTCATCTATGGCGTAATCCACTGCCAGACCTTCCCTACTTTTCTGGCGTGTCGATTCGTACGAAAATCATCATCGGAGCTACCTGGATTCTCATGGGCGTGATCATTGCCGCCGCCTACCGCATCACGGCGAATGAGCTGGATTTCCTGCGCAGCTCGGGGATGTAGCCCACAAACAGACTGCGTGAACCGTACCCGTGTGTCTGCTACAATCGCGCAATGGACAGCATCGATAATGCACTGATTGGACTCGTTGAATGGGTGAAACTACACCCTGGGACAGCCCTCACTATCACGCTAACTCTGCATGTTCTAATCATTATCATCACAACCATTTGGACCAACCGGATCGCAGGTCTTGCCGCACGCCATAAACGTCTCTTCCGGGGCACCACCGGAAATGATCTTGAAGCGCAGGTCATGCGAACTATCGAGTCCGCTCAGGAGTCCGAAGCACGAATTGAATCCTTGTCAAAGGCCGTTCAACGTATTGATTCTTCGTTTATCCAAGGTTTCCGCAAGACGGGTTTCCACCGCTACGATGCCGTCCCGGGTCAGGGTGGAATGCAAAGCTTCTCGCTTGCTCTCCTTGATGATGCAAACTCTGGCATCGTCATCACCGTCATTACGGGCCGTGCAGAAAGCCGCACGTACTGCAAGCCCGTCGTCAATGGCATCAGCAACATGATGCTGTCCGATGAAGAAAAGCTTGCGATAGCATCCGCAACCCTTCCTGCACAACAAGGGCTAGCCTGAAGCGGTGCGCAGCGGACCACCACCGGATGAACGCTCGCTGATCGAGCGGTCCTGTAAAGGGGATGTTCATGCTTACGATGTCCTTGTCCGGCGGTATGAGCGGATTATGTATCAGCTTGCGGTCCGCCTGACGGGCAACACGGATGACGCAGCCGACATCGCTCAGGAAGCCTTTATCCGGGGCTGGAGCCATATAAAAGCATTCCGCCGTGAGGCGATGTTCTCTACATGGATGCACCGCATTGTCGTCAATGTGTTTCTTGACCATCGGAAGAAAAACCGCAACAAAAAGCACATCAGCCTGGAACAGAGTATTGATGCCAATCAGGAAGCGACAACAATGGACATCCCGGACACCGCCGCCGGACCCGAAGCGCTCGCCCTTGAAACAGAGCAGCAGGTTGAGCTGCACAATGCCCTGATGGAGCTTCCCGAAGCACAGCGCACGCTTATGGTTCTGTTTCACATCCAGGAAAAGACATATGAAGAGCTTGTCGAGATTACCGGATTGCCCCTCGGGACCGTAAAGTCACGCCTTAATCGCGCCAGACTGGCACTTCGTGATCGGCTGAATAAACGCATTGCACAGCAATAGAACGATTTACGACAAACCGCAATTCCTACAGCGACGTATCTGGAACCTACCGAATATTTCCATCGTCACATAAACACCACTACCATGGACTGTACAACCTGGCGCGAATGCGCATCCGACCATATCGATGGCACTCTCCCGGCAAAGCTTGCCCGGGAAGCCGATGCGCATATCCAGGCATGTCCCGAATGTGCAGCCGATATGGAAGGTATCAAATCGCTGTCAGCTGAGCTTTCATCGCTTCCAACACCCGATGTCCCGCTTTACTTCAGCGACAATATCCTCTCCAGGATTGAGGCCCAGCAGTCAGCCGCCAAAGAGCCCTGGTGGCGCGCCGCGCGACTTGGAATAACCACTGCGCTTGCAGGAGCCACTGTCGCATCTTTTGTTTGGATGCAGGTATACCCGGTCGTGGATGGTCCAAACAGAATCCGGGCCGGCGCTGGGGGAACGCGACGCGCGATTACACCAGCTCCAACCGTTGCACCCAAGCTGAATACTCGGTGGATGCTGCGCGCGGATGCAGCGACACCCACCTACGATGTTGAGCTTACATTGCTCTCAAAGTCATCCGGGACCGCCAAATGTAGCATTTCAGGCGATCCGCATTCCTATCGCTTTACACTCGCCCCCGGAGTCGCCAACCACTTCCGGATTCCTGTCACGCTTTTTGGCAATGACAATGTCGCCAGTCTGCACACCGTGTGGACAAGTGATGACACAACGCATAAGCGAATCGAGCATCACCCACTTTCCCCGGAAACACCAACGCCACGACGACAGTCATTTGGCATTCGTGACCTCCCAATATCCGATGCCGCACGCGAAGTATCAAGCCGCTACAACATCCCGATAACCCTTCAGGATATTCCAGAAACAGCCCGCATCCGCGTCAGCCCAATCCATGCAACTGCGGAAGAAGCACTCACAGCGGCACTGTCTGGCACGGGATGCAAACTTGTCACGACCCCTGATGGACTGTACATTTCGGGGAAGTGACCCCAGTCAGCCTCCATCCATACGAAAACAGCATCCTCTCGGCAATAACCCACACACGGACTCTGATACCGGAAGACCGCATCGCTGTTGCGTGCTCTGGCGGCCCTGACAGTCTCGCCGCGCTCTTGTCCCTCAATGCACTGGCATGCGCCGGGCACCTACCAACACCGATTTGTGTCTTGCATTACCACCACGGGATGCGCGGGGCAGAAGCGGATGCGGATGCTGAATTTGTCATGGGAATGGCAGCACGCTGCGGTATCCACGGGGCTATTGGCTACGGTCAGGGGATGGGTTGGAATGAGCAGCAGGCCCGTGAGCACCGGTACGCCTGGCTCATAAATGCCGCTCGCGAACATGATGCAACTGTCATTGTGACAGCACATACATCCACCGATCAGGCGATGACAGTTTTGCTGCGGATGCTGCGTGGGACGCACACGGATGGCCTCGCGGGTATCCCACCCCGGCGGGAGCTGGCGAAGGGCATCGATGTCGCGCGGCCCCTCATCCACGAAACCCGGGATGCCGGGATTGCCTATCTCCGCGATTTAGGTGTTTCATTCCGCCACGATCCAACGAATGACAACACAGACTTCCCGCGGAACCGATTAAGGAACGCTTTTGGTCAGCTACAGGCCGATTTCAATGGCAACCTCACGGATGCCCTTTGCCGGATCGCGGATGCGGCACGCGATGACAGCGCCTTTATCGGGCTACACGTCAAGGCATTGCTGGACACTGCGATGACATCAGTAGCGGGCATCTGGAAAATCGCACCGCTTGCTGCGGCTCATCCGGCACTCCGCTCGCGGGCCATCCTCGATATTCTTGCGAGAGAACTTCCGCCTGAGTGCCACGAAGCCGCATTAGTCGAACTGAATGTCAGAACGCTGGGAAACCTGTTGATGAATGGGGGCAAAGTCGTGCTTCCTGGTGGGTTCCATGTGGAAACCCGCGGACCGTGGCTGGTGTTCAGTGATAGCGGAATCCATACGGGAATGGCTCTGGATGTCAATCAAACCATCGGGTTGCCGAATGGACTTCAAATCCATATGCAGGCTGTGACACGCGAACAGGATGTCGTAGCGGATCCATCCGGGATGACCTGTTTCATCGCACTTCCCAGCGGGAGTGATGGTGTCGTGCTGCGGCTTGTGAGGAACGGCGACCGGCTTGGTGCAAAGCGAAACGTTACAGATGTTTGCAGGGCAGCGGGAATTCCACCTGAAGAACGTCCTGGGGTGTGGGTTGTTGCTTGTCCATTGACAGGGGATGTGCTGTGGATTCCAGGGGTTGGTTATGGACAAAGACAGCTACCGCAGGGAGTTAAACCTACGCATTTTCTCGTGGCATACCATGCGATTGGTGGATGCTGACAGAAGATACAGCTCCCCGGCTTATGCTTGCCCGCGTGCTATAATTTCGCTATGGCCCTCTCTCCTGATGAGGTGCGAAAAGTCGGTTCCTTGGCGCGTCTTGCGCTCACGGATGACGAAGTCGAGCACCTGACCCCCCAACTCAACGATCTCCTTGCGCAATTCGAACGCCTGCAGGCAGTGGATACAACGGGTGTTCCCGCGATGTCCCACTCTGTCCCAGTCAAGGCGTTCCTCCGTGAGGATGTCATCGTCCCATCCCTCCCCAAGGCTGTCGTTCTCGGGATGGGCCCTGAGGTGGATGAGCTGTTGGGTGGATTTGTGGTGCCACAGGTTCTGGCGGGGGATGCATAGTTAATGTCTGATATCACCTCCCTCTCTGCCACAGAAATCGCCGCGGCTGTCCGCGGAGGCACGCTGAGCGCAGCTGCCGTCACCGATGCCTTTCTGGCCCGGATTGCCGCTGTCGACCCACAGGTTGGCGCATTCCTAACCGTAACTGCGGATGCCGCACGTAACGCAGCCGCAGCTGTGGATGCAAAGGTTGTAGCGGGTATCGACCCGGGCAAGCTTGCCGGCGTCCCGATTGCCATCAAGGACAATATGTGTACCCTCGGGGTAGCCACAACCTGTGCAAGTAAGATTCTGGATGGTTTTATTCCACCTTACGACGCTACCGTCATCACCCGTTTACAGGATGCCGGAGCCGTTATCATCGGGAAAACAAACCTCGATGAATTCGCGATGGGCAGCTCCAGTGAGAATAGTGCTCTGGGTGTGACGCGGAATCCCTGGGATTTATCAAAGGTCCCTGGAGGATCATCCGGTGGGTCAGCTGCTGCTGTCGCCGCACGTCTCGTACCGATTTCACTTGGCTCTGACACCGGTGGCTCCATCCGTCAGCCAGCAGCATTCTGTGGCACCCTTGGTCTCAAACCAACGTACGGACGTGTCAGCCGCTTTGGCCTCGTCGCGTTTGCATCCTCGCTTGATCAAATCGGCCCGTTTGCGAACACCGTGGATGACATCGCACTGGTCATGGAAGTTCTCTCCGGGCATGACCCAAAGGACTCAACCAGCCTTCCGATGGAAGCTCCAGCGCTTATGGATGCATCCAATGGCGATATCAAGGGCTTGCGCATCGGTATTCCGGATGAGTATTTCGCAGAAGGTATCAGCGAGCCGGTTCGCGCTGCAGTGATGCAGGTTGTGGACAAGCTGACCGAGCTTGGTGCTGTTGTCAGCCACGTCTCGATGCCACATACCGAATACACCCTGCCTGCGTACTACATCGTCGCTCCTGCAGAAGCATCTTCAAACCTCGCACGCTACGATGGTGTCCGCTATGGAAACCGTGCACCAAAGACACTGTCGCATTCAGACTTGGCAGAGAAGACCCGTGAACAGGGCTTTGGTGCGGAAGTCAAGCGGCGCATTCTGATTGGAACGTATGCGCTGTCAGCGGGCTACTACGATGCCTTTTACCACAAGGCGATGCAGGTTCGGACGCTGATTCAGCAGGACTTCATCAAGGCATTCGAGCAGGTGGATGTCCTCATCACCCCGACGACGCCGACGACTGCATTTGGACTTGGTGAAAAATCGGATGACCCGCTCGCGATGAAGCTCTCCGACATCTGTACGCTCAGCGCAAACCTTGCGGGCGTTCCAGGTATTAGCATCCCGGCTGGCTTCGATGATGCAGGTCTGCCGTTCGGCGTCCAGCTGCTGGGTCCGGCGCTCTCCGAGGCGATGCTCTTGAAGGTCTCGCGTGCTTACCTTGATGCCACCCATTGGAATGAGCAGGCTCCGGCACTGTAACCATCTATTGCTCGTAGTAACAAAGGCCACAGAGAACGCTCTGTGGTTTTTTGTGTAATCGAATAGTCCTTAGCGACATGCGGAAAATGCAAAAAAGCCCGCGCCATCCATTAGGCGCGGGCTGAAAACCCCAAAGAAGGTTCTACGACAGCTGCACTATCGGTCAGGTCCACTCTAACGGAAACAATATCCGGAAGTGCCTGAGTCCAGTTCGCTAGACGCAAGATAGATTATAGCACTAAGCGTGCCTTAGGGTTAGGGTAGTGTTAAGAATCGTAATACTGGTTTATTCGAACCACTAAATGGTTAATGGCCGGGTCACTGTCTTGACGCCGGCCATAATTGTTGAGAAGGCGTTTCCTAACCCCAGCTGGAGTGGAAGGTTCCTTCCTTGTCAGTGCGCTCATAGGTGTGTGCACCAAAGAGGTCACGCTGTGCCTGAATGATCTTTATGACTTCTTCCTATCAATGTCTTTAGGCTCTCTCAGAAAAAAACACCCGCATCACCAAGAATGGCCATGCGATCGTTTTCATACGTTTGTGATCCCTAACTCCAGCTGGAGTGGAAGGTTCCTTCCTTGTCGGTGCGCTCATAGGTATGCGCTCCGAAAAGGTCACGCTGTGCCTGAATGATCTTTATGACTTCTTCCTATCAATGTCTTTAGGCTCTCTCAGAAAAAAACACCCGCATCACCAAGAATGGCCATGCGATCGTTTTCATACGTTTGTGATCCCTAACTCCAGCTGGAGTGGAAGGTTCCTTCCTTGTCGGTGCGCTCATAGGTATGCGCTCCGAAAAGGTCACGCTGTGCCTGAATCAGGTTTGCTGGCAAAGTTGCACGACGGTAGCCATCGTAGTAGCTCAGGGATGACCCGAATGCAGGAACGGGAATTCCCTGTTGTGCCGCAAGCGAAACGACACGTCGCCAGCCACTCTGGCAGCGACCAATCTCAGCCTTGAAATAAGGATCCAGCATCAGGTTTGCAAGACCAGGCTCGACTTCATAGGCTTCTTTAATGCGGTTGAGGAAGCGCGCGCGGATAATACATCCTCCACGCCAAATCGTCGCAATCGACCCGCGATCAAGCGTCCAGCCATTTTCAGCAGCAGCAGCATCGAGCTGCACAAAGCCCTGTGCGTAAGCCACAATCTTGGATGCATACAGTGCATCCCGGATGTCATTGACCAGCTGTACGGTGTCTCCCGCATCCACTGTGGTTGCAGGTCCTGGGAGCTGTGTGGATGCCGCAACGCGCTCATCCTTCTGAAAGGACAGGCAGCGGGCGAAGACAGCTTCCGTAATCGCCGTTGTCGGGACACCAAGGTCGAGCGCCAACTGACTGGTCCACTTGCCGGTTCCCTTTTGCGCTGCTTTGTCGAGGACTTTGTCCACGAGATAGCCACCATCGTCATCAAATGTGTTGAAGATTTTGCAGGTGATATCGATCAGGAACGAATCGAGGTCCCCATTGTTCCATTCGGTAAATGTCGCACCGATTTGCTCGTTTGAGAGACCGGCAACGTGCTTGAGCAGGTCGTATGCTTCAGCAATCAACTGCATGTCGGCGTATTCGATGCCGTTGTGCACCATTTTGACATAGTGACCAGCACCATCCGCACCGATGTACGCGCTGCACGCAACGCCATCCACCTTAGCAGAGATCGCCGTCAGGATGGGTGCGATGCGGTCATATGCATCCTGTGGGCCGCCAGGCATAATCGATGGACCGTTCAACGCGCCTTCTTCGCCACCAGAGACACCGACTCCGAGGAAATTCAGGCCCTTAGCCTCGAGATAGTTGCAGCGGCGCTGGGTATCCGCATAGTGGGAGTTACCGCCATCCACGATGGTGTCGCCAGGAGCAAGAAGAGGAACCAGCTCCTCGATAACAGCATCCACCGGACCGCCAGCCTTGACCATGATGAGAATCGTGCGTGGCGTCGCGAGTTTCTCGACAAACTCAGTCAGCGTGTGGGCGCCGGTAAAAGCGCCTTCGGAGCCATATGCCTCGAGGAACTCATCCACTTTGCTCGCCGTGCGGTTGTGGACGGCAATCGGGAAGCCGTTACGCGCAACGTTTCGCGCGAGGTTCTGACCCATGACCGCAAGTCCGGTCAATCCGAAGTGTGGCAGCTGTGACAATGGAAACTCCTTAGGAGGGATGCTCAGACGCGAATCCCACACTCAGTAAGTATCACAGGCAGGCGAATGCCGCAAAAATGACGGCTTTCTACAGTGGCGGTTGGCCGTCTAATAGCCTAGGTGTCGGTCCACAAGATTTCCACATGGCCGGCCTTCAGCGATGGCTGTTAGCTGACGCATCACCAATGCACCAAACCGCTCCCAATAATCAGGATTTACACCTCCTGTGTGAGGGGTGATGATGGTATTTGGTGCGCTCCACCAAGGCGAACCCGGTGGTAGTGGTTCATCGACGAAGACATCCACGCCGACGCCTGCTATCCAGCCGCGGTTTACTGCCTGGAGGACGTGACGTTCATCCCATAAGCCTCCTCGCCCAATGTTGAACACATACGTCGGGCGGCGGAGGATCTCGATTTCCTCTTCGCCAAACAACCAGCGTGTATGGGGAGTCAGTGGCAGAGCAAGGACTATCATGTCACTAGCAAGGATGAGGTCGTGGTACTGGAGATGCGAGAGCACATAGTCAAAGTGTGGCGTCGGCTTCTCCGGGTCCCGCCGGGTCCCCACGGTTCGCATCCCAAATGCCTGACACCTTCGCGCAATCGCCTGTCCGATTTGCCCCGCGCCTACAATCCCGACGGTCTTGCCTTCTAGGGTAAACAGCTTGTCGGCCTGCTCGCGGCGGCTCCACTTTGCGGCGCGCTGCGCATCCACAGACAGATGGATACCGCGTGCAAACGAGAGCATCATTGCGAGCACATGCTCGGAACACGATGCGGCATGGATTCCGCTTCCCGTGCTGACCATCACATCTTGGCCGTTAGCATTGGTAAAAAGTTCTGGATACAGCTTGCCATCCACGCCTGCAGACCAGAACTGCACAAGCTTCAGGTTGGGCATTTGCTCCTGTAATAAAGCCGGAAGCGCCGCGCAGAGCACGACTTCCGTCCGCTGCAATACATCCGGTGGAACATCTCGTTCGGAATACACATCCAGCGTAAACATCCCGTTAAAGCTGACAACCACATCGTGCAGCTGACGGACCAATGTTTCATCTTCACCGTTATTCAGGAGGAGGATATGCATGAACTACAGTCTACCTACTCGTGCGCAGCCGCATCACGGAGAATTTCCTTTGTTTCCGCCACGACCGAAGCAGGCACAACAAGGCCTGCGGCACCAGCGACAACAGCGGATGGCGCATCGGATGCCATCTCGACAACCACCCAGCACGGAGGAGCAGAGAGAATATCCGAGGGGAGCACCCCGTTTGCGCACAGCAATACATCCGCCGAGTCCTCTGGCAGAGTGAAATCACCTACATCACGCACATCGACGATTCGAAGGGGTGGAACGACAATGCCCTGTTGCCGGATGGCATCGCTGACCGCCGTCTGGAATGCAGCACGTCCCCCTTTGATGCCGCTCGGCGCCGTCAGCCAACCCGTCGTCCCGGTGCGTTGCAAAGTCGTCGTGATGTCTGCATTGACCCAGACCTGGCTACCTGTAGCGAGACAGGCATCCCAGAGTTCATCGTTTACAGCACCCAAAAGTGCAAGTCCATCCGCACCTTGTGAAATGGCCGCTTCGATGTCGTTGCTATTGGTGATCGCTGCGTAAACAGGAATACTTACCCCGCCGCGGGTGTGGACGGGGATATGGCCATCCCCGATGGCATAGCGGGTCCGCCGTGTCGACTGAATACGGACAAGCTCATCGGCGGTGGGCTCAACGAGCACCAGCTGGCGAAGCGGATCGACGAGGACAAGCATCCCATCGGCGATGGCTTCATCCGGTAGCTCAGAAACGTGGACGCACGGGATATCGAGTGGGTTTGGGAAATCCGTTGGGAAGGGTTGCTGCGAGACGATGCCAACAAGTGTGCTCCCGAGGGGGAGAGGCATCCAAAGTCCGACATCGATGCGGTCGACCACCAGCACGATATCGAGAGCGGTTTCATCCACTTCGACAGATTTCCGGAGGCGGGCGATGGTCGCGGTGTCGATCGTCGGACGCCGGTCAAGGTAGGTTACATTGACAGCCCAACCAAGGACAGGACGCTGCCCGGAACCTTGTCCAACAAGTGTGATCATGGGGCAGTTGGCGGCGGTGGAGGCGTGGTGCCAGGTTTAGCATCCCCACCGGACGGTGGTGGAACCGTTACAGGTTTATCGGTCTTTTCCGGTTTGCCGGGTGGCTTCAGGCCACCGCCTTTAGGTGCATCGGATGGTGGAGGCGTTTTTTCGTCCTCATCATCCACTTTGAACTTGCTGCCATCTTCAACACCGGTGATATCGATGGCTTCTTTGCCATCCGTGAGGGTGACAATTGCAGACTTCCCTTTGAGGCTCTCGCCTTTGTCGGACTTCGCGAGGAGGTTGCCGCGGAGCAGGACTTTTTCTTCTCCGCCACGGTATTCGAGGTTATCAGCGGTTACGGTCCAGTTGCGTTCGCGGGCGCGGAAGGTGATGACAGTGTCACTCGAGAGAATGGCTGTCTTCGTTTTCCACGAGTAGTCGACTTTGCTGCCACGGATGTCAACGGGATTGGAAAACTCCTTGCGCACCGAGCCTTCTGGTGCGGTCGCCGCATCCTGCTTGGGGCGTGCGATGATATGGACATCCCCGACAAGGTTGACCAGCTTTTTCCCGTAGTTCGCGGTGCCTTGATTTGCGGTGATGGTGTTTTGTGCATCATCCACGGTGACGTTGCCCGGACTTGTCCCTATTTGTGTCTTACGGTTGTAGGTCACAAGAGCTGATTGGAACTTGGTTTCTTTGTACAGCAAGCGGGCATTGCCTTTGAGGGTAGCTATACCGCCATCGGGCGTGTCCACGTATGTGCCTTCGTCCCCGTATGGATAGACATAAGGGTCATCGGGTCCGCTGGGCTTGAAGGATTCCTTTGCGCCAGGGTCTTTAGCGGTTTTGATGCCATCCGGGAGTGGTTTGGTCCCGGGATTGACAGGCTTTTGTGCAGCAGGTTTTGTTTGTGACCCGAGTACCGGCGGCGTTTTGTCCTTGGACTGTGCGATGGCGAGTGCTGCGCAGACTCCAAGGATGGCGGTTGTAATGGGCAGTCTCAGGTTCACGGGAGGTCCTCTACGAGGAATTTACCGCGAAGGTGTGTTCCTTTGATGTTTGTGTGTGCGAAATCTGCCGTGATGGAGTCAAACATCAGGTTTCCCTTGGCGGTTTGGATGTTCACAGGGTTGGGGCACTGGAGCTGCTGGGTCGCGGTCATCCAGATGAGTGAGAGGGTGGTGATGCTAATGGTCCCAAAGCTGATTGGGATGTCATTCTCGGTTGGTTTGGCGGGCGGAAGCAGTGTGATGAGCAGAGGCCCGCTTGCATCAAAGCGTCCATTTTCATCGTGATACTGGGCTCGTGGAGCATTGAATATCACACGTTTCGTGCCAGCGTAGGTGATTTCGGCATTGATGCCGCCTTGAAAGTCAAGCTGATGTGCGGAGCGGTCAGCGATGACGCGTGGTGCGGTGACATTCCATGCGCGTTCCCCGTTTGTGTAGCCTTGCGCGGTGACATTTTCAAAGCGTGCCCCTGAAATGATTTCGCTGGCGGGTCTTCCGGTCGACGAGACGGTTTTTGCGGAGAGCTGCCACGCGAGTGCGAGTCCGGCGGCGATCAGGGTGATGCAGGCGGTTGGGAGGATGTACTCGGATGCGTGGTGCATGGCAGTGCTAAAAAATGTTGACTCCCGGTGGAACACCGGGAGTCACAGGTATATTCGCAAACGTTCCGGGGGCTAGATCTTTGGTGGGAACGGAGGTCCATCCGTGTTGCCGAGCTTAAAGGTCCCGAGGGTCCTTGTCTCATTGGCTTGGATAGGTGCTGCAGGGAAGCCATCGGACACGAAGTCGTAGAGCTCACCGCCAAGATATCCGGAGCGGTAGAAGCGGTCTGTTCCATTGGCGGCTTTTGGTGCTGCAAGGAAGCCGTTCTTGGATGTTGTGAATGCGCTGCACTTCAGGGAGAAGGTGCCATCCACGCCGGTTGTAGCGGATGCACCGTTCAATGTAACGACAACACCTTCGATCGGGCTGTCGTTGTTATTGATGTCGATGACCTTTCCGGTGAACGTGGCCTGACGTGTGTCGGTGCCACCGTTATCGCTGGATCCACCGCCGCATCCAGTGATGGCCAATGCCACAGCGGACAGGGCACAGCAGCCAAGCATGGCGCGTCTCGTCCATGTCTTCGTCGTTGCAGCTACAGCGCTGGCAGTCTCGACCTTCATTCGGTACCTCCGGAAGTCGGCATACTCCTGTGTACATACACAGACCGACAATCGACCAACAGTATAACGGAACTCACGATTTACCTGCAACCAGATAGATATTGAACTACATCTGGAATATGGACTCCGATGGCGTTTACATCCTTCACCAATATTGCAGAAAAAGACTATCCAAGTGCAGTCCGAAGGGTCAGCGTGGGATTATGGAATGGTCGTAAAGGGAATATTGCTCGCAGGAGATACCAGACATACTGTATTGTGCAGTTATGCTCAGCGTCATTCTCCCTTTGACATTTGCCTTTTTTGCTCCCATTCAGGACACCGCAAAATCCACGTCGTTCAAGCCAAATCCGGATGCAGTCCGTGCGCGTGATATGTATGCCGACCTTCGTCTTCTGGATTCATTGGTGCCGCTTGAGCTCACAAAGGACCAGATTGCACAGCTGTTGGTCCCGATGAAAGCTGCACAAAAAGAGTATGAGGGCTTGCTAAAGCAGGCGGATGAAGCGGCTAAGGGTTTAGCGGACGCATTGACTGAGGCGCGCAATGCCGCAATTGCTGGCAAAAAGGCACCGGTTGAGCTAAGCAAAAAGATCGATGACTTGGGAAAGGCCGCGGAAACCCGTCAGGTTACTGCCTATCAGAAGTCGGTTGAAGCAACGCTTGCAGTGACATTGAAGGTATTAACCGCGCCGCAGAAGAGCGAGCTGTTGCGTCAGAGTGAAAAGGCATTTGGCGGCAAGCGTGTCCCGAAGGCTTTCCAGAACAACCCGGAAAAAGCTCCCAAGGATCAGGTAGAGGCATTGGCCCTGATTGAGTTCGTAAAGGGTGTTTTGTTGATAGACAGGACTATCATTTTGCTCGAGGCGATGGCTGAGAAGAAGTAGGCTTTCGCTACAAATGTGAGCAAGCGGCCCCCGGAGGGGGCCGCTTGTTGTTCTTAACGTCAGGCTTTTCGGAGCTGCCATGACTCATCGAAGAATCCGGCATCCAGAACCTGCTGTGGTCCATCTGCAACACGTACGACACCCCAGTCAGGTAGCTTTGGTGTATGGAGAGCATTGGAGCCTGCGCTGTGCTCGTACCATGTATAGCCCGAGTTGAGCACTATGTACTTCTCAGAGTTGAGTGGGTTAGGGTATACGAGGACAGGATAGGCTTCCGTCGGACCATAGAGTCGCCCGTTTACAGAGAGACCGCGCTTATCCCATTTGATTGGAAGCTTGCCAATCACCTTCCCGAGGACAGAGTTGCTCTGTGGGTCTCCCCAGACCACGATATGTGACTCTGCGATTTGCTTGGCAGTCAGGTCGCGATCAGCAACAGTCGGCATCTCGCCACGGAAGAAGCGCTTCCAATCGCCAGCCGCACGCAAGCGTGCCTTTTCAAGGAAAGCACCTGTGCTACCAACCATTGGCGATCCGCTTGGCGAGACAAAGATTACATTGTCAAGAAATGCATCATCCACAGGACCCTGCACACCGTGGTGTTTGACCAGCTCTCCGCGCTTTGCTGTGAGGTTTGCTGTGGTCATCCATTTGCCATTGCGATTGACATAAATGGCACCGGGTGTCACGGTTTGTCCATCGATACTGACACGTTTTGGTGCTGGCTCCAGCGTCAGGGAGAAGCTCTCAACGCCCTTTGTTTTGACATCCACTCTGTCGCCGCTTGCTGAGCGTGTGGCATCCACGAGTGACTCAGCGTAGTGCTCTTTGAGGCGATGAACGGTTACCCAATAGTGGCTGTTGTAGCGTAGCGTCCAGGTAGTAAAGCGTACACGTTCCGGGTTGCGGATGCGTCCTTTGTTGGCAGCAGCCGTGACAAAGGCCTCGATGACCGGTTTGCTGTCCTTATGGTACCAGTGCCCGGTGTCGGGTCCAGTCACACGTGGGAGCTCAAGCCCGACGGCCTTCATCGCCTTTTCCATCGCATCCGCAGCCTGCTTCTGACCATCTTTGTCGCCGTTATAGGCGATTGTCGGGAGGTTGGAGAGGTTGGTTGGCCAGTCGGTGGCGTCGTACCACTTCCAGAGCTGAACCTGCCATTTCGGGAATGTGGCTCCATTGGAATAGGAGCGTTGGAACTCAGGGGTTTCGCTAAATCCGGCTCCGGGCGCAGCGGCGGCCCATTTGTCTGCATGATGGACCGCGAAGTGCCACGTCGCCCCGCCGCCCATCGAGAAGCCACGGACGGTGACACGGTCTTCATCAATACGGTAGCGCCGCTGTACATCCGCCAATGCTTCCAACGTATCTGTTTCACCGGCAACGTGGTTTGCGTTGCAGAAGCGTCCGTACGGATGCAAGACAAAGACGTTATCAGGAGCAAAATCGCCGAGTGACTTGCGGCGGCCATCCAAAAATGACAATTCGGTCAGCTGTTCGCCACGGCCGTGGAACCAGATATCAAGGCGGTAGCGAGCGCGTCCACGCTGTGACCACGATGCTGGTATTACCAAACCATAGGGCTGGACCGAGCCATCGATGCGGCTGACATACCCACGAACAACCAAGCCTATCGCGTCGTTCCACGGGGTCAGCCCGCGCTCCAATGCATCCGCCCGCTTTGTGCCTTCATCGATCAGTTCATAAGCCGCCGCCAGCTCACGCTGGTTGTATACGGTATTCTCACCAACTGCCCAGAGGACGGCCTTCGCATAAATCGCTACATCCGGCCAGTACGGACTTTTGTTTTTGAGGACATCCACACGCTTTTGCAGCTCACCGGCCGCCGCCATCAGGCGCTGGCGATCAGCGGCCGGGATTTCCATCCCTGTCGGTGGAATCACTTTGCCTTCGGGTGGAAGGGGGTGCTGCACGGCACGGCCGAAAATCATGCGTCCTGGCATAGTCTAACGTTCCTCTTCATCGGGTTCGGATACATCCTCGCATCCGTCATCACTACAACCTTTCACCACCTCAGGTGGCGCATCCTGCAAGCGCGAAACAATCCGTCGGTCGAGTGCCACAATCGAGATAAATGTGGCCCCAAGCAGCATCCCAACTGCACTGGAACCAAACTGGACGATACGTACATGCCTCTGGCTGCTCGAAAACCGTACCGCGGCTCCTGTTCCAATCACGAATAAAGAGAGGCAGCATGCGATAGCCAATCTAGGGCCGCCCCGTAATCGCGACGCTATGCGCAAAATGCGGTCCATTACGATTACAGACATTAAACCAATCAGGATATGGGCGAGCCGACGCAGGGCATCATTCACCTGATACATACTGACACCGTAGTCACTGATTGGCTCATAGTTAGGGGCCAGCGCATTCAGCGCCCAGTACGTGCCAATCCAAGTCGATCGGTAAGAGCCGGCATTTGATGCTGTCCAGGCAACGAGCAAGAGCAAGACGACTAATGGGATGCTTGCATAGAGCGCTCTGAGAAGTCGCATCAACGTTTAGCCTCGCGGATATCCGATTGTTTCACGTGGAACAATTCCAACGCATGCGAAACAGCATCTGATAATTCATCGTGAAACGCAGGCGCATCCATGGCTTCAAGCCAGTGGATTTCAGCATCTTCAATAGGGTCACTGTAATACCGCTTACGGATGCCGTGACAAGTGAAGCCAAGCCGACTGTAAATGCGTTTTGCGGCTGTGTTACTTGGTCGGACTTCCAGTGTTGCACGTGAGCAGGAGTGTGGTGGCTGCGATGCGGATTTCAACAGAAAAGCCGTAAGCAGGAGACCCAGCCCGTACCCTGCGTACGATTCCAGAATCGAGATGTTGTCGATAAACGCTTCGGATGGGTCATCACCGAGTGAAGGAGTGATATTGGCCGCTGCACACCCAACCATTACATCGCTAACGTAAACCCCGCAACAAAGACTGTTGGAACCAGAAATAAATGACTCAAACCCTTGCGTACTGGTGGATGGATGGAAGCGCGAGGCTTCGATCTCGGCTGCGATAAGGGCTTCATCAATATGCAGTGGCCGGCACGCTACTGGGATGCCCAGGTGTGAAAACACCCAAACGCCTTCGGCAACCAACATTTTCAGCTGGCTGACATCAATCACATTAACGTCTCGGAGTTGGCTCAAACGCATCCTTGCCCGCACGAACCGCATCCGGGATGTCAATCGGATATGTACCCGTGAAACAAGCCAGACAGAAGTTCTCGTTTGAAAGCGACATCGCCTTACTCAGTCCATCGGTGCTGAGGTATCCAAGCGATGTAGCACCAATGTGCTGACGAATTTGCTCTACCGTTGCATGGCTTGCGATCAGCTGATCCTGGGATGCCATATCAATGCCGTAGAAACAAGGATGTGCAACTGCAGGGCTCGAAATCCTTACGTGTACTTCCTTCGCACCGGCATCCAGAAGCAACCGAACAATCTTGCCGGTCGTCGTTCCACGCACGATGGAATCATCCACCATCACTACCCGTTTGCCAACTAGTGCTTCGCGGATCGGGGTGAGCTTCATACGTACACCCATTTCGCGCATCCGCTGATTCGGCTGGATAAAAGTTCTCTGGATGTAGCGGTTCTTGACCATCCCCTCACCAAACGGGATTCCGCTGGCTTCCGCAAATCCAAGTGCAGCAGGCGTGCCGCTATCCGGAACACCGATTACGAGGTCCGCTTCGACAGGATGCTCTCCGTACAGCTCAGCACCCATACGTCGGCGCGCAGCGTGCAGGCTCTGACCAAACATTTCGGAGTCCGGGCGTGCAAAGTAAATTGTCTCGAACATACACAGCGCATGGCGCTGCATATCAACGGCTTTGACCGACTTCCAGCCATCCGCGCCAATCACAATCATCTCGCCCGGAGTTACATCACGGACAAACGCTGCACCTACCGTATTGATGGCGCAGGTCTCGGATGCCAAAACCCAGTGTGTCTGCCCGAGGCGACCAAGGCAGAGGGGACGAACGCCATAGGCATCCCGAACACCAATCACGGTGTCATGCGACATGATGACCAGTGAGAAGGCACCTTCGAGCTGCACGACAGCAGTACGGACGGCTTCCACGATGCCGAGGTGCATGTTTTCACTGATGAGATGCGCGATGACTTCCGAGTCGTTCGTAGACTCAAAGACCACTCCGCGGGAAATAAGCGCATTGCGCAGCGCTTCTGTGTTGATTAGATTGCCATTATGGGCAACGGCAACGTATTCGCCATTTGCCAGACAGCACATAATGGGCTGGGCATTACGTAACACCGATGACCCTGTCGTGCTGTAGCGGGTGTGTCCAACCGCAGCAAAACCCTTCATGGACTGCAGGATATCTTCGGAAAAAACCTGAGTGACTAAACCCATCTCCTTGTGGACATGGATGTGCGTGCCATCGGTTACGGCTATACCTGCCGACTCCTGACCTCTGTGTTGGAGGGCAAACAGACCAAAGTAGGATAGCCTTGCGACATCCTCACCTGGTGCGTACACCCCGAATACGCCGCATTCATCGTTGATACGGTCATCTGCTCGCGGATCATCAGAAAACATTTGGGGCTCCACACTCTGGATGCTGTCACTCACGGCGTCAAGTGTACCGCCGCATGCATCCACTTTCGACCCCAACGCCCGGGTCCAATGGTATACTGCACCGGTTTTTTCAGCGGGAGCCGAAGTTAATTATGCCATCAATGCGACAAGTCCGCGCCCGAATCCGGGTCGCCAAAAACATCCAGCAAATCACAAAGGCCATGAAAATGGTCGCAGCCGCGCGCCTCAAGCGTGCGCAGGATCGTGTCCAATCCGCACGCCCGTATGCCGAGCAGATGCGCACCGTTATGGGCTCACTTGCCAATGCAGCCGGATCATCCGTTGCACACCCTCTTCTGGAACAACGCGCATCCGTCAAGCGCATTGGTATCGTAGCCATCACTGCTGACCGTGGACTCTGCGGCTCTTATGCAACGAACATCCTCAAGAAAACTGCTGAAGTTGTTCGCACCTGCGGACCGGATGGTTCGACACCTGCCCTTGAAGATATTCGAGGAATCGTCATCGGCCGCAAGGGACAAGCGTACTTCCGCCGCCGCGGTATTCCTGTTGCAGCAGAGTTTGCGATCAACATGACGGGCACAACGTTTGGCGAAGCATCCGAAATCAGCCGCAAAGCGCAAGCGATGTACATGTCTGGCGAAGTGGATGTCGTCTACCTCGTGTACACAAAGTTCCTTAGCGCATTGACACAAAAGCCGACCAGCGTTCAGCTCTTACCGTTGTCCACGGATGGTGACGATGCAGCAGCAGGGACATCCGAAGAGGCTCTCTTCGAGCCGGATGCAGCAACCCTCTTCGGGGACATGGTTCCACGCTCCGTTGACACACTGGTCTATCAGGCGCTGCTCGAATCTGTCGCATCCGAGCATGGCTCCCGTATGACTGCGATGAGCTCTGCTACAGACAACGCAGGCAAGATGATTGCGAACCTGACGCTGGTTGCAAACCGCGCCCGCCAGGCTGCGATCACAAAGGAAATCTCGGAAATCGTGGGTGGTGCAGACGCTCTGCGTTCCTAAACCCAACCCGCCGGATACAAATCACACGGGCCAGCTTCGCTGGCCCGTTTTTTCTTACCGCTGCGCGCCACGCAAGGCATGCGGAACATGCGGCCCCTCCGGCACCGGCTGCTGCAGCATCTCCGCCAAGCGCTCAGTAAGGATACGTGTCGCTGCTTCAACACCCGCCTTACCCGTCCCGAACTCCGACACCTCTATCGGCTCACCAAAGACAACAACCACAGGCTCAGGGGAGCGCTGAAGCCGCGTGCCCCCATACGGCAGTACACGATTCGTGTGAATGAGCGCACAAGGGACAACGGGCACACCAGCCTGCACCGCCATCATCAATGCACCAGGCTGCAACGGCTGCAATACGCCATCCGGATTGCCGCCACCCTCTGGAAAAACCACTACCGCCTCGCCTGCCTTGAGATGACTGATAGCCGTCTTAACCGCCGCACGGTCCGCTGTGTCACGGCGAATTGGAAATGCACCAAACATCGGCAACACCCACGTCAAAACACGCATCTCGAACAGCTCGTGCTTCGCGATAAAGCGGGACTTGCGTGGCAGTGCACCCGCTACAGCAGGCGGGTCAACATCGCAGACGTGATTAGGGCAAATTAATACACCGCCTTTGCGCGGGATGTGATGTTTACCAACGACCTGGTAGCCTCCATATAGTCGAAAGAGGATGCGGAAAATGAATGTCGTAGGATTCCAAAGAATACGTCCCCAAAGAGGCATCGGGGATGGCTTTGCAACCGGAGCAACAACGCGAGGCATATCACTTTCGGACATGCAGCAACTCTAACGGGGCATGGTGAGCGCGTCAAGTCCCAAAAATACGCAGGGAGGTCCTGGGACCAAATGAAAAATGGGGCTGCAATGCAGCCCCATTATGTTTCCCGGTAGAGATTCGAACTCCAACTAAAGGCACCAAAAACCTCTGTGCTACCGTTACACCACCAGGAAT
>VFQT010000107.1_pt1 | contig 130906 bp, 130 predicted proteins | sample 3512381 | NCBI WGS metagenome assembly VFQT01 (sample SAMN10412376, study PRJNA504923) | tailings metagenome | isolation source: Relicate 2 Philex TSF3 active mining site | place: Philippines: Tuba, Benguet | collected 2017-08-29
GGCTGTGGAACATGGCGCAAAGCGTAGCCAGTACTAGCCCCAGACCCCCAGCACGTTGTCTCGAAGCACAGGAAACGAACCGTCCTTGATGGCGGCCCGCATCGATGCCATCAGCCCGATGGTCCACGCAACGTTGTGGTACGAGAGCAATCTCGCCGCGGTCGGCTCACCCGTCTGAAACAGGTGCCTGATGTAGGCACGGCTGTGGCGGGTACACACCGCACAGGAACACGCCTCATCGAGCGGCGATTCATCCCGCGCATGTCGAACGTTCTTCATGTGCACCTTGCCCGTGGACGTCAGGGCCGTACCGTGTCGACCGAGGCGTGTTTGCATTACGCAGTCAAACTGGTCGACGCCCAACGCGACCGCCTCGACGAGAGAGGCGGGGTCGCCGACACCCATGAGGTACCTGGGCCTGTCGACGGGAAGATGTGCGGTGGCGGCATCGAGAGCAGGAATCATCTCGGCCCGCGTCTCACCCACCGACAGTCCTCCGATGCCGTAGCCATCGAAGTCGAGCCCCGCCGTGTACTTCGCGCTGCGCTCGCGTAGTTCCGGCGAGATGCCACCTTGAACGATGCCAAAGAGCGACTGGTCGACGCGCGTGTGATGCTCACGCGCGCGTTGCGCCCATTCGGCTGTGCGGCGCAACGCCACGTCGATGACGTCCGGCGGCGACGGCAATGCGGGACACACATCGAGAACCATCTGAATGTCGGCGCCGATGAGTTGCTGCACTTCGATCGCGCGTTCGGGAGTGAACCGAACGAGGTCCCCGTCGTAGGTGGACTTGAAAGTCACGCCGTCATCGTCGATCTTCGGGCCGAGCGAAAACACCTGAAAGCCTCCCGAGTCGGTGAGCGTGAGTCCGTCCCAGCCCGCGAACCGGCCAAGTCCACCCATTTCCGCGATCAAATCGGCTCCCGGGCGCAACATCAGGTGGTAGGTGTTGCCGAGCACGATGCGAGCACCGACGCTGAGGTAATCGTCTGCGCTGAGGTAACGGATCGCGCCGCGCGTGCCGACCGGCATGAAGCAGGGCGTCTCGTAATCGCCTCTCGCCGTACGCGCGCGACCCGCACGCGCGCGACCACTCGTCGCTTCGACCGTGAAATCGACGGGGAACATGGCTTCAGGACCCCGACCTGGCGAGCAGCATCGCGTCACCAAAGGAAAGGAACCGGTACTTCTCGCGCACTGCCTCAGCGTAGATGTCGCGCCATGCATCACCGATGAACGCGCCGATCATCAGCAGCAAAGTCGTGCGTGGCATGTGAAAATTCGTCATCAAGACATCGACGACTTTCCAGTCGTGACCCGGAGTGATGAACAGATTCGTTCGCCCCTCGAGACGCCCCGTCGCAGCCGCCGACTCGAGAGCACGGCACGAGGTGGTGCCAACGGCGATCACACGACGCGCATCACCGAGGGCCTGCCACGTCGCCTCGGGCACGTTGTACCTTTCCGAGTGGATTCTGTGATCGAGCGGGTTCTCTTCTTCGACGGGCTTGAAGGTGTCGAGGCCGACGACCAGTTCGACGGGTGCGAATTTTGCACCTCGCTCGATGATCCGGGCCATCAATTCGGCCGTGAAGTGCAGTCCGGCCGTGGGTGCGGCGGCCGATGCCTCTCGTTGCGCGTAGACGGTTTGGTAGCGCTCGCGGTCAGCCAGTGGAGCGGTGATGTAGGGCGGCAACGGCATCGACCCGACGGCAGCGATGGCGGCCCGCCGACCTGCGGCGTCGTCACCGCGCGCGATGCGCACGATGAACGTGTCGCCCGCGTTGGACCGGCCTTCGACCACGGCAAACACCGACCCGTCGGTCGAGAGCAACTCTTCACCCTCGCGTACTTTTCGTCCTGGACGCACGAGCGCCTCCCAACGCGAATCCACCTCGTCAAGCGCCTCGAGCAGCAGCACTTCGACTCGACCACCCGTCGAACGCACGAGGCCCAGTCGTGCCGGCAACACACGTGTCTCGTTGATGACGAGAAGGTCACCCTCCCCCACCAGGTCGACGAGATCGGACACGCGTCGGTGCGCGAAACCATTCGTCGCATCGAACAGACGCGCAGAATCACGCGGTTCGACGGGGTGTTGTGCGATCAGTTCTTCGGGCAGTTCGTAGTCGATGTCGGAAAGACGCACCGGATCAGGCTACGGGCGGCATACCGAGGTGTTCGTAGGCCGCGGGCATCGCCACACGACCGCGCGGCGTGCGCGAGAGAAAGCCCTGTTGGATGAGGAAGGGTTCGTAGACGTCTTCCACCGTTTCGGGTTGTTCACTCACTGCAATTGCCAAGGTCGTGAGACCGACCGGGCCTCCGCCAAATTGCCGACACAAGGCCGAAAGAATCGCCCTGTCGACTTTGTCGAGTCCCCGTTCATCGACACCGAAAACTCGCAACGCTTCCGTTGCGGTTGCCTCGTCGACCACACCCGATCCGTGCACTTCGGCGAAATCACGGACACGACGCAACAGCCGGTTGGCGATACGCGGAGTGCCTCTGCTGCGCCGCGCGATCTGTGCGGCCCCGACGCCGTCAGCGGGGATGCCGAGGATTCCCGCGGCACGAACCACGATTGCTTGGAGTTCCTCTTCGTCGTAAAAATCGAGACGGCTCACGAGGCCGAAACGATCGCGCAGCGGGCCGGTGATCATGCCCGTTCGCGTGGTCGCTCCAACGAGTGTGAACGCAGGCAAAGAGAGCCGAATCGACGACGCGGCAGGACCTTTGCCAACGACGATGTCGATCTGGAAATCTTCCATTGCGGGATAGAGAATCTCCTCGACGGGTCGTGCCAGACGGTGGATTTCATCGATGAACAAGACGTCGCGCTCGCCCAACTTGGTGAGAATCGCGGCCAGATCACCCGCACGCTCGAGCGCGGGACCCGACGTCACGTGCAATTGCACGCCCATTTCCTGGGCGATGATTCCCGCCATTGTGGTCTTGCCGAGACCGGGCGGCCCTGCAAGCAACACGTGGTCGGTTGCCTGCCCGCGCTGGCGGGCGGCGGTGAGCACGATGTTGAGATGTTCCTTCAATTCCCGTTGGCCAATGAACTCGTCGAGAAGGCGCGGTCGAAGGCCGACCTCGTCGCTCTCGCCCGAGTTCAACTCTGCCGACACCAGCGCCTCGCCGGTGGGGTTCTTGTCGATGAATTCGTCACGCACGGCGCGCTCCCAGGATGGCCAGTGCATCGCGCAGGATGCGATCGAGTGCCATGTCTTCTGAAGGCGCGAGCTCGGACATGACGTCACGGATCTCGTCGTTGCCGTAGCCCAGCCCGAGCAACGCCTCTCGCAGGTCGGCCACAACGTTTGATCGGCCCACGGCACCTGAGCCGTTTGCTCCGTGCGCCGGCGCGACATCGAAGACGTCGAACTTGCCCCGCAGTTCCACCAGCAGACGTTCGGCAGTCTTCTTGCCGACCCCAGGCACCATGGTGAGAGCACCAACGTCGGAGGTGATGACGATGTTGTGCAGACCCCGCGGTGAGTGCGTGCCGAGAATGGCCATCGCCATTGCGGGCCCAATGCCATGCGCACCGAGGAGAATGTCGAAACACTGACGATCATCCCGCGTCGTGAAGCCGAAGAGCGTCTGGGAGTCCTCGCGGATGTGGTGGTAGACGTGCAGGAAGCACGACGTCGTGGGCTCGAGCTCGGCGAAAACACGCGGTGTCACGGCGACGAGGTAGCCGACTCCACCCACCTCGACGAGCACAGTTGACGGCACGATGCGCTCGAGCACGGTGCCGCGCAGCGACCCGATCATTTGCCGCCGCCCGTCACGGTGGCGGCGACGAGACCCGGCGACATCGCGAGGTGACAAAGCGCAATCGCGGCCGCGTCGGCGGCGTCGGCGGGCTTCGGAAGATCGGCAAGCCCGAGGCGCATCTGCACCATGCGCTGCACCTGCGCCTTGTCCGCACCTCCCCACCCAGCGACGGTGTCCTTCACTTGGCTGGGCGTGTATTGCGCCACGACACATCCCCGACGCGCGGCCGCCGCAAGAATGACGCCACTCGCCTGTGCAACACCGATGGCAGTGCTCACGTTGTTCTGGAAAAACACCCTTTCAACGGCGACAGCGGCGGGCCCGAACTCATCGAGCAGCGCTTCGATGTCGGCCTGCAAAATGGCCAGACGCGACGGCGTGTCGTCGTCTTTTTCGGTACGCAACACCCCAAGAGCCAGCGCCTGAGCCGAGCCGGAGGGACCAGCCGCCATGACCGCGTAGCCACAGCGCGTGAGGCCCGGGTCCACGCCCAAGACACGACCAGACACGAGGTCGGGAACACGGTCCGTCGGGGCGAACATACGTTCTACCCTAGTCCCTCGGGAACCGCTGTGGGCGGATCAGTCGGCGGCTTGAATCGCCCCGACCAGTTCTTCAACCGGTCGGAAGGTAAGGCCCGCAATGGCCCGGTGCGCGTAACGCACGACGCCGTGGGCATCGACCACGAACACGCTGCGACGAGGAAAGCCGAGCGGTCCAAGAGTGCCGTACAAACCGGCCACGGCCTTGTCGGTATCGGACAGCAGCGGGAACTGAAATCCGTGCTTGGTTGCAAACCGCTCGTGGCTGTCGATGTCTTGGGCCGAAATCGCCAGAACTTGCGCCCCGACGTCGGTGAACTGTGCCAGTTCATTGTTGTAACAGTTCAACTGTTTGGTGCAAACGGGAGTGTCGTCGCCCGGGTAGAAAACGAGCACAACTGTCTTGCCTGCGTACTGCGACAACGAATATGCCTGACCACCGGTTCCGGGCAGTGAGAAGTCGGGCGCTTTGTCCCCCACTGACACGCTCATGCCGACGCCGCCGCCATGATGTCGTCGGACATGTCGAAGTTCGAATACACGTCTTGCACGTCGTCATTGTCTTCCAGCGCATCCATGATGCGCAACACTTTACGTGCATCGTCGAGGTCGTCGACGGGCACCAGGTTCGCAGAGACCATCGTGCTCTCGGCAGACAGCACCGTGACACCTGCAGCTTCGAGAGCGGCCTTCACGTCGAAGACCGTCGACGGCTCGGAAGTGACCCGCCAGGAATCTCCGTCACGGGTCACGTCATCGGCTCCGGCTTCGATGGCCGCAGCCATCACATCGTCCTCGCCAAGGCGACCATCGACCATGATGACCCCGCGCCGAGAGAACTGCCATCCGACGGCGCCGGGTTCTGCCATGGCGCCACCGAACTTCGAGAAGATCGCACGTACGTCACCGCTCGTGCGATTGCGGTTGTCGGTGAGCACATCGATGAGCAATGCCACACCGCCGGGTGCGTAGCCCTCGTAGGTGATGGACTCGTACGAAGCACCCGTCTGCTCGCCGGTCCCGCGCTTGATTGCACGATCGATGGCGTCGTTCGTCATTTGTCCGGCCTTGGCCTTCAACACCATCGTGCGCAAGGCGGCATTCGAATCGGGATCGCCGCCGCCCTCGCGCGCCGCAACTTCGATTTGTCGCGCGAGTTTGGCGAACAACTTGCCACGCGCCTTGTCGACCGCAGCCTTCTTGTGCTTGATCGTCGCCCATTTGGAATGGCCGGACATTGCTATCTCCTGTTCGTGATGAGGGAACCCACGACGCGGTCGATGAAGAGACCGTGCAGCCGTGAGTCATCGGTGAGTTCGGGGTGAAAAGTGATGCCGATGATGCGGTCCGTCGCCACCGCAACCGGCATGCCGTCGTGGGTGGCAAGCACCTCGACACCGGCACCGACAGCCTCGATGATCGGCGCACGAATGAACACCGCGGGGAACGGCGAATCGAGCCCTTTCACAGCGATGTCGGATTCGAAGCTGTCGATCTGTCGCCCGTAACCGTTGCGACGAACGGTGACATCCAGTGCGGCAAACGACTTTTGGTCGTCGCGACCGTCGAGCACCGTGCTCGCGAGAAGAATGATCCCGGCGCACGTTCCGAGGACGGGCATCCCGGTTGAGATTCGATGACCGATTGCATCAAGAAGGCCACTCGACTCGAGTAGCTGCGACATCGTCGTCGATTCACCGCCCGGCATTGCGAGCGCGTCGACTGCATCGAGGTCGCGCGGAAGACGCACCTGACGCGTGGACACACCGTCGCGCGCCCGCACGAAGGCACGTTCGTGTGAGCTAAATGCGCCCTGTAACGCGAGGACACCGATGGTGACGCGCCCGGCGTTCATGTTGCCCATGTTCACGTTGCCCATTTTCACCTGGGGGCCTCGCGTTCACCATCCACGCTCCGCATAGCGCTGGTTGATTTCGTCCATCCCGATTCCGGTCATCGGCGCACCGAGACCACGGCTGACTTTGGCGAGGATCCCGGGGTCGCGGAAGTGGGTCGTGGCCTCGACGATCGCTTTGGCGCGCGGTGCGGGGTCGTCACTCTTGAAGATGCCCGAGCCGACGAACACCGCCTCGGCGCCAAGTTGCATCGCAAGGGCCGCGTCGGCCGGAGTGGCAATGCCACCGGCACAGAAAAGCGGTACCGGCAACCAACCGGTTTCTGCGATCTCTTGTACGAGCGGCAACGGCGCCTGCAGGCGCTTGGCCCATTCGAACAACTCGGCGGAATCAGCCTGCGTGATTTTCCGCATGTCGCCGATGATGTTGCGCAAGTGTCGCACCGCCTCGACGATGTTGCCGGTTCCGGCTTCGCCCTTCGAGCGAATCATCGCAGCGCCTTCGCTGATGCGACGCAACGCCTCGCCCAGGTTCGTTGCTCCACAGACGAAGGGAACCTCGAAACCGAACTTGTCGATGTGGTGGGTCTCGTCGGCAGGCGTGAGCACTTCCGACTCGTCGACGAAGTCGACTCCGAGCGACTGGAGAATCTGTGCCTCGACGAAGTGTCCGATGCGGGCCTTGGCCATGACCGGAATGCTGACCGCAGCCTTGATGCCCTCGATCATCTCGGGATCGCTCATGCGCGCGACGCCACCGTCACGTCGAATGTCGGCAGGCACACGCTCGAGTGCCATGACGGCACATGCACCAGCGTCTTCGGCGATACGAGCCTGTTCCGGGGTAACGACGTCCATGATGACGCCGCCCTTCATCATTTCTGCGAGTCCGCGCTTCACGCGGAAAGTTCCGGAGACGTTGCCAGTCATGAACTCATCGTACCGAGACGACCGAATTTGCCGTCACGGTGCGACCATTTCAGGGGAACTTGACCTTTGCCGGGTCGGTGCCGGCGGGCACATCGGCGCCCTTGTTCACGCGCGGCAGTTCGATCCACGTACGTCCGGGTGTCAACTTGACGGGAGCACCTGCCAAATCGGTGAGCGCAAAAACGTCGGTCTCTTTCGCGCGCATCCACTTGCCCTTGACCAGCGAACCGTTGGTGTAGACCCATGCTTCGCCCTCGCCCACGCTCTGCGCTTCGGGGCTACGCGGGTCGGCAACACTCGCCTTGTACGCCATGTAGAGAACCACGACGTTCTTGGCATTCACCTGAGAACCGTCGGCGTCCATGTGCTTGTCCTTGCCGATCGCACGCAGGTAGTCGCCCGTTGCAGAGTCCCACAACCACTGAACCTGCACACCATCCATCGACAATTTCAATCCGGCCGATGCGGTTGCGGTCGCCGGCATCGCGTCGCTTGCCGTGCGGTACTGGAATTGTTGTGGAGGACGCGTCGCCCCCTTCGGCGTGAGCGCATAGATCTTCGACGCATCTGCATAAAGGTTGTGGGGTGCCTTGCGCTTCGCGTCACGCTTGTATCCACCCTGTTGGTAGGCGACAAGCGCACCCATGTCGACAAGAACCGACTTGCGAATGAGCGATGTGGTCTTCGCATTGCCACCGCTCCATACGAAGAGAGGATTGAGGTAGGCGCTGAAGAGGTTCACGTCCTGCGTGCGGCCCGAACGGATCGGACCGAGATTCGTCGGCGCACTGCTGTGGAACACGGCGGCATACCGCGTGAGCTGTTCGACGTTTTCCTCGTAGACGATGTCGGCCTGGTTCAATCCGGACTGCGGACGTGCGGCCGGATGGTTGTCGAGCTTGGCGACGAGCGCGGGACGTGTCGCAGCTGCGGCGTCTTCGATGGGCAAGCCCGTCAATGGCATGACCTCGGGAGCGGGGAGGGTCGTCGTCGGTCCGGGCAACGTTGACGGCAGCGCGATGTCACCGTACGAAGGCTCAGGAATGCTTTCGGGGGCGTCGGCCTCGCCGCCTCCCCCACCACAAGCAGCCAAGGCGGCTGCCGCGAATAAAGTTCCGACAATCGACAACCGCCGAATCTTGCGTGACCGGTTGGGGATTCCGTTCATGCCCGTCCTCTTCCTTTTGATCCGTTTGCTTCGTGCCTCCGAGGGCACATAGCCCCGAACGCCGGGATCAGACCTCGCGGAGAAGCGCCAGCCGCTCGACAAGCGGCGGACGGTCTTCATCGGTCGACCGGACACCCGAAGACTCCACCCTAGAACCGGATTGTGCGTTACGCGTGTCTTTCAGCGATTCTCCAGCCGGGTCGGCCAGCCACAAAAAGTTGCCTTGGGCAACCGCACCGGAAACCCGCGTCGACGTGTCGCTCATGCGCTGGAAAGCAGATGCGAGACCCGGTGGATACCGGGTGATCGCGGCGCCTTTCACATCGGCATCGAAAATTGCCTGCCCCGCCAAGGCTGTCTCGATGACTCGGCGGCGAGTCGGGCCAGGGATGAACCACGGCTCCGCCGTCGCGACCGCCACACCAAGCGTTTGGGATTCAGCGAGACCCGAACGCAGGCGTGCGAGACACACGGCAACCACGCCCTCCATTTCGATTCGCTCGAGATCGTCGACGAAACCCTGCGTGACGACGATCTCAGCGCGAGCGTTGCCTGCCGGATCTGCCGCAACAAACGCGTTGATCGATGAGTCGGAGGTGACCGAAACGCGTGGCGCCGACACACCCGTGGTTGCGCAGAGCCCCTGAAGAAGATTGAACAGTCGCGGCGCGTCGTCGGCGTTCAATTCGCGCGCATCAACGTCGGCCATGACGCGCGGCAGCGCGGAGTCCACAACGCGTCCGACCAGCGTCACGGCCAACATCGCCCCACCCGCACCGATGACAACTGCACCAAGAACGAGACCGACAACGCTGGCGACCACGAAGCCGATGGCCGCGCCGACGACACCACCGACGGTGGTCCACAGAATCATTGCGGCACGGCGCAGCACGGCGTCTTGGTTCGACCACCCAAACGAGGGACTCGACGAGACAGGAGCGACGGAGGAGGCGGATGCTGCGTTCATGGGCGTTGCGTGCGCCGCACGCGGCGCTTTTCGATCATCGACAGCATACGGTTCGCCTTCCATGACCGACGGGGATCCTCGGCTCTGCGGCCGAAACCCGTCGCATAGCCATCACCGGCTCCACTGCGTTCCATCTCGAGGGCGCGTTCGTACAACGCGACGTACTGCTCGGCAAGCGTTCGCATCGACGAAGCCTCCACACGCCGGTGACCCGCTTCGATGAGGCGCTGCGACAGGCGCGGGTTGGCCATGACCTTTGCGAGCGCGGATGCAAGTGCGCGTTCGTCGCCCGGCTCGACGAGTAGTGCATCGACATCGTGCGTCGCAACGTTCTGGTAACCATCGATGTCGCTCGCAACCACGGGCGTTCCCGAAGCCATCGCCTCGAGGAGCACGACCCCGAACGACTCGCCGTGGAGCGACGGGGCACAGAACACCGAGGCCTGCGTCATTCGCCGGATCTTTTCGGCATCGGATACGCGTCCGAGCCATGTGATGCGCGTCTCTGCGGCGTACTTCGCCTTCAGCGCATCCGTGTCGGGGCCGTCGGACGCGATCCACAGACGCACGTCCGCGGGCAGATATGCCAACGACGCGAGGAGAACGTCGAGGCCTTTTCGCGGTTCGTGTCGCCCGACGAAGAAAATCGTTGGCGATGGAGTCTTTTCCACCGTCGCCGACTGTTTGTCGATGCCGTACCTCGACAGTTCTATGCCATTCCCCAGCAACTCGTACGTTCCGCCCAGGTAGCGCCCGGCCAACATTTCGGCGTCCTTCGACACGGCAACGCGGATGTCGATGCGCGATGCCAGCCACCGCACGGCTTTGTTCAACATTCGGTAGCTCGCTGAGTCGCCCGCCGCATGGAACGTGCCGATCGTCGGCGCAAGCCGCAACAACAACGCCGTCATGGTGACACCCGGTGCCAACGGCTCGTGCAGATGGATCACGTCGAAATCCTCGTCGTTCAAGGCGCGAATCGTTCGCAACGCGGCCGAAGCGTCGGGAGCGAGCGGTGCAACTGAGCCGTTCGCGGCCGTCGGCAGGCTGTTGCCGAGTGGCGTGACGAAAGGTTCGGGCGGCGCGCCATCGCACGGGCCGAGTACTCGCACCTCGTGACCCATCGCGCGCAACTCACGAGCCAGACCGAGGACCTGCATTTGAACCCCACCCGGAATGGTGAGGCTGTAGGGACAGAGCATCCCGATCCGGAGCACACCCCAACGGTAGCGACCATCGGGTACCGTGCGGCGATGGCCACAACAAAAGGCGACAACCTTCCCGCAGTTTCCGTCGTTGCATCGCCGACAAAGCGGCGCGCGATTCTCGAACTTGCATCGCGGCTCGACGACCTCGGATTCCCTGCGCTCGCTTGCCCCAGTCTGGGTAGCACGCTCGGCCTGTGCACCTCACTCGCCCACGAAACGCGCAACATCCGATACTTCACGTCGATCCAGCCGATCTACTACAACCATCCCGTCGAGGCGGCCAATACGGCGGCGCACATTCACGAGATATCGGGGGGTCGATTCGGCTTCGGCATCGGTGTCAGCCACGGCCCTGTCGTGTCGCGCCTCGGGGTACAAGCCGGCAAGCCCCTCTCGGACATCCGCAACTACGTCGACGCAATGCGCAAGCAGGAACAGTTCTCGGGGCAGCTGCCACCGGTGTATCTCGCGACAATGCGGGACCGCATGCTGTCACTCGCTGCCGGGATCGGTGACGGCGCAATCTGGGCGAATGCTTCGCTGCGCCACATGCCCACGCAATTGGCGCGCCACGCCGGTGAGTTCCGCGACGGGTTCATGCTGACCAACATGATCCCCACCGTCATCGACGACGACCTCGAGGCAGCGCGCGCAATCAACCGAAAGACGATGCGCGGCTATGTCATTCTGCCCAATTACCGCAACTACTGGCGCGAGGCGGGATACGCGGAAGAAATGGAAGCCATCGAAGCGATGATCGCCGAAGGTCGCCGCGACGACCTGCCGTCCGCGATGAGCAACAGATGGCTCGACGATTGCACGCTCAGCGGACCCGTCGACCGCGTGCGCGACGGCCTTGCCGCTTGGTACGCAGCCGGCGTGACACCGATCGCCGTCATGTCGTCGACATCGGGCGGCCAGGTCCACGCCATCAAGCAGTTGATCGACGCCTACGCCTGAGTCCGCGGGTTGCGGAACAGCCCCGCGGCAACGGCGAAGCCGGCCAAACCACCGACAATCTGACCCACGAAGAACATCGGCAGCGACGACGGAGCAATTCCGGCAAAAGAATCCGACATCGAACGACCCACACTGACTGCAGGATTGGCGAAGCTCGTCGACGAGGTGCACCAATACGCCGCGGTAATCCATGCGGCGACCATGTACGGAATCAGGGGCCCACGGTCGGACCGAATGAGGCCCTCGATCAACAACACGAGCACCGCCGTCGCGACAATTTCACCCGCGACCACGGGGCCACCTTCGCGAAGCCTGTCGGAAACGTTCACCGCGCCAAGACCGAACATTGTGTTCGCAGTCATCGCACCCAGACACGCGCCGACCACCTGCGCGACGGCGAACGGCAGAACGTCGCGACCGGGAAGACGGCCCGCGAGCCACTGCACGATCGATACGACCGGATTGAATTGCGCACCCGAAACCGGACCAAAAAGTGTGATGAAAAGAATCAGACCACCGGTTGTTGCGACGGTGTTTGCGAGAAGCTGCACACCGACGTCACGGCTCAAACGTTCGGCCATGATGCCCGAACCCACAACGACCGTGACGATGCCCCACGTGCCGAGCGCCTCGGCGCAGAGGCGACGCCCAAGTGCCTTCGCCGAAGCGATCAACAACAGGTTCCGTCGACGCCGCACGACCCGCCGTCGGCAGCGACGTTGATCAGCCGACGGGTCGTCGGCGGTGTGGCCATTGCGCCGGCATCACCGTTTTCGTCGGTGACGGTGTAGATCTCCCACGAGATTTCGGGGCCGTGCACCCACACCTTGTCCTGCAGGGCGTAGCAACAACTCGTCGCTTCCTGCAGCGTCGTTGCAAGACCCTTCGACTGCGCCGACTCCGCGGCTGCAACAACCTCATCGGTCGACGACACTTCGACACCGATGTGGTTGAGCGATCCCGGAACGCCCCCGTTCGCGATGAGCACCAACTTGAGCGGCGGCTCGTCGACGACGAAGTTCGCGTAATCGTCACGCACCTTGTGGGGTTCCACACCGAAAAGGTTCGAGTAGAACGCGATTGCGCCGGCGAGATCGCCGACGTTGAGGGCAACTTGCACACGGGACATGCTCAGATGATATATTGATGATCGTCTATATGCCAAACAAGTGCTGCCCCGCCCCCCTCGAACGATCGCTGACGCCGCTCGAAGCCGAGCGCTGCGCGAGGGTGTTTGCGGCGCTCGCCGATCCGATTCGCCTGCGTCTCTACACAATGATCGCCTCGGCCGACGGCGAGGTGTGTGCCTGCTCGTTCGTCGACGCCGTTGACCGGTCACAACCCACGGTCAGCCACCACCTGAAGGTCCTGCGTGATTGCGGCTTGATCAATGGAGCCAAGCGCGGAACGTGGGTGTGGTACTCGGCGAATCCGGAACTGGCGGCGGAAGTTGCTCAGTTGTTGCCGGCGCGCATTTCGGCGTAGCCGGGGTCGCTCGGCCAATTTGGCTGGAACATGTGCCACTGTTCGGGTGCACGTCGGATGAGTAGCTCGAGTTCCGATGCAAGTTTTTGGGTTCCCGCAGCAACATCGTCGCGCAGCCTGCCGGTGCGTGTCAGGTCGATGGGCGGTCGGACAATTGCATGGTGGCCGTTGTAGCGATCGGTGAAGTACACCGCTGCGGTGATGAGCGGTGCCCCGGAACGAATGGCAAGAGTGACGGGGCCGCCGGGCAGCGTCGTGGTTTCGCCGAAGAATTCGACCGGCAGACCATCGCCCTTCAGATCGCGGTCACACAAGAGGCACACGATGTGGTTGTCACGTAACGCCGACAGGATGTCGGCGGCGACACCTTCGCCCAGAGGCACGACGTTCATGCCGAGATTCGTGCGCAGATTGGTGAACCACTCGAACAGTTCGGGTGGCTGCAACGGTTCGACGACCACGGTCGCCTTGTACTTCTGATCGGCGAGCCACCGTCCGGCCCACTCCCAGCCACCAAGATGCGGAAGGGCGAGTATCACGCCCTTGCCCTTGCCGAGACCTTCGATGACCCGCTCGAACCCGTCGAGCGTGAACGAGTTGTCGACGACCTCGCGCGGCAGGCCGGGGAGGCGAAAACTCTCGACGTAGTAGCGCGCGTAACTGTCGAATGCACCTTGGACCGCCGCGCGCAGTTGGCGCTTGTCGAGTTCGGGTCGCACGCGACGGATGTGGCGCTCGATGATGCTGCGCCGCGACTGCAATGACGCCGAGGCGGTGTAACCGATGAGCCTCGCGCTCGCGTACGCAAGCGGGCCGGGCGTCAACTGCGCAAAAAGGCTCGCCATCTTGTAAGCGCCGACCGTGAACGTGTCGGTTGCGGACTCGCGCAGTGTCGCCATTGATTTGCGGCGTCAGCGCGCGCGTCGTCGCGCCGATGAACGACGCTGTAGGCGGGCCGCCCTGCGCGAAGCCCTGCGGAGTTGACGCTGCTCGATGCGCACCTCGGCGATCGGCGCAACCGCGGCTTGGTTCCACACCTTGAAGAAGCGCTGGACTGCCGTGATCGATGTGAGGACGAGCATCACCCAGAGAATCGGCACGAGCGCCGAGTCGAAGAGGAGACCGATGCAAAGGAGAATGATCCGCTCGGCTCGCTCCATCAGACCGCCCTTGGCCTGCAGGCCGAGAGACTCGGCCTTCGCGCGTTCGTAGCTGATGGTGGACGAGACACCCATCACCGCCATCGGCAGGATCGCTATTTGGCCGCCGTCGCGGGACACGAGGAACCACGCGATTCCACCGAGGAGAAAACCGTCGGTCACTCGGTCGATGACCGAGTCGAAGAACGCCCCGCGCTGGCTGGCGAGATTGCCGGCTTTCGCCACTGCGCCATCGAGCAGGTCGGGAAGGGCGGCGAGGATGACGAGCAAGAGACCCGCGCGCAACGCACCCATGCCGACGGCGACCGCAGCGGCGATTGCGAGAAGGAGTCCGACGATGGTGAGGACGTCCGGCGTCACACCCGCACGGCGCAACGACTCGCCCATCGGACGCACGGCGCGCTCGACCTGGGACTTCCAGTTTCCGTCGAACATGATGTGAAGGGTAATACCCGGCGACTCAGTCGGCGGGTTTTGTCCCTTCGGGGTTCGCCTCTGTGAGTTTCTCCAGCACCGAGCCGTTGACGGCGTCGACAAGCACCAAACCTCGTCGCAACGGCGGCTCTTCGGCGCTGTAGCAAAAAACGCGCCAGGTGGGTCGACTACGAAAGCCGTGCCACACCTGTTGAGCCGATGCGTGACCCACGGCGAATCCGACGGCGCGTGTCGCAACAACGAGTGCCTGCTTTTCGTCGACAGCCATGCGCCAGCCCGACGTGATGCTGAACAGACCGACGACCGCGAGAAGAACCGCCGCGACGACCCAACCTTCGTTGACGACCGGCGAGTCGGTGCCACCGGCTACGCGGACGAGCAGGCAAAGTGCGGCGAGCAGCAGGTACATGACGCCGGGGATGCGACGTCGACTGTTGTCGGGAAACTCGTATGCACCGCTGAAAGCGGTGATGTTCAAATCGTCAGGAAGCGCGTCGCGAATGTCGTCGCCGTGATCGGGGGTGGCCACGACCCCACCCTAGAGGCGACGCCAGGCTTCGCGCAGTTTTGCCGCCGAATCGACGAGTGATTCGGGCAGCGTGCGCGTGTTCGCGACGGCGGTCATGAAGTTCGCATCGCCGATCCATCGCGGCACGACGTGGACGTGCAAATGCTCCGAAATGCTCCCGCCGGCCGGCGGCCCGAGATTGATGCCCACGTTCACGCCCTGTGGGGAGTAGGCCGCTTTCAATGCCTGCACACCCTGTGTGACGAGCGACCACAGTTCGGCGGACTCGACCGTCGACAGATCCTCGAGGTTGGGCACTTCGCGGTACGGCAACACGAGCATGTGGCCGGAGGCATACGGGTACGCGTTGAGTATCACGAAACACGTCTCGCCACGACGCAGGATGTGAGCCTCGTCGTCGGAGAGTCCGCTGTGCAGGATTCTCGTGAAAACCGAACCGCCATTTACGGGCAGTGGATCGCCGGCGGTTTCTCCCCACTTCTGCACGTAGGCGGCGCGCCAGCCGTTCCAGAGGTGATCAAGCATCGGCGTCGTCCGCGTTGACGTCGGCGGCGACCCTCGCCACGAAGTCGTCGACGCGAACGTCGCGCTCGACCTCGCCGCCGCGCGGGTTCACACCCACCGTCGAGTTGGCGACGTCGTCGTCGCCAACCACGAGAACGTACGGGATCTTCTCCATCTTCGCGTTGCGGATGCGCTTTCCGAGTTGGTCGTCGGCGTGGATCACGTCGACACGGAAGCCTTCACGCTGCAGGCGCGCGACGACACCAGCGGCATACGACTCGTGCGCCGAGGCCACAGGCAGCAGACGCACCTGCACGGGCGCGAGCCATGTGGGCAACGCGCCGGCGTAGTGCTCGAGCAACACGCCGAAGAATCGCTCGACGGAACCGAAGAGCGCGCGGTGCAGCATGATCGGACGGTGACGCTGCGAGTCGGCGCCGACGTATTCGAGGTCGAAGCGCTGCGGCAGGTTGAAGTCGCACTGGATCGTCGACAGCTGCCATTTGCGGCCGATCGCATCGCGCACATCGATGTCGATCTTCGGACCGTAGAAAGCAGCATCGCCTTCCTTGATCTTGTATTCGAGTCCGTACTTCTCGAGCGCGGCACGCAGGGCGTCGGTGGCCTTGTCCCAAATGGCGTCGTCGCCGACGTACTTCGCCGGATCTTTCGTGCTGAGGTTCGCCGTGAAGTCCTTGAAACCAAAACGACGCAGAACGCTCATCACGAAATCAAGTAGTGACGCGATTTCGTCCTGCAGTTGATCCTCGGTGCAATAGATGTGGCTGTCGTCCTGTGTGAAACCGCGGATACGCATGAGGCCGTGCAGAGTGCCCGCACGCTCGTAGCGGTAGACCGTGCCCAATTCGAACAACCGCATCGGTAGTTCGCGGTAGCTGCGACCGCGACCGGCGAAGATCAGGCAGTGCATCGGGCAGTTCATCGGCTTCGGGTAGTAGACGCCGTTGTCCATCTCCATCGGCGGGTACATACCGTCGCGGTAGAAGTCGAGGTGACCCGATGTCTGGAAGAGGTTCGCGTTCGCAAGATGCGGCGTGAAGACGAACTGATAGCCGCCGTTCTGGTGACGCTCGCGGCTGTAGTCCTCCATCAACTTGCGCACGATGGCGCCCTTCGGGTGCCACACGGCAAGACCGCCGCCGAGCTCGGAAGGAAACGACAACAGGTCTTGCTCGACGGCGAGACGACGGTGGTCGCGCTTCTCTGCTTCGGCCAGGCGATGCAGGTGCTCGTCGAGTGCGGCCTTCGATTCCCAGGCGGTGCCGTAGATGCGCTGCAGCATCGGACCCTTCTCCGACGACCGCCAGTGCGCACCCGCGACCTTCATCAAGGCAAAGTGCCCGAGCTTGCCGGTGGTCGGCACGTGCGGCCCGCGACACAGGTCGACGAATGATTCGGTGTTGCGGTACACGCTGATGGTTTCACCGCCGCCAACTTCACCGGCATCGGCACCATCGGCCGCGCCCGAAGTGACCCGCTCGATGATTTCGCATTTGTAGGGCTGGTCGGCGAACAAACGCAAGGCTTCGTCGACGCCCACTTCGGAACGCACGAAGGGCTGGTCGGCCTTGACGATCTCGCGCATCTTGTCGCTGATCGCGGCGAGATCGGTTTCGGAGAACGTACGTCCACCGGGCAGGTCGAAGTCGTAATAAAAGCCGTCTTCGATGGCGGGGCCGATCGAGAATTTTGCGCCGGGGAACAAGAGGGTGACTGCCTGTGCAAGCACGTGGGCGGTGGAGTGGCGCAGGACGTGCCGGCCGGCATCGCTGTCGGCAGTGATGATCGCAACCGTTGCCCCTTCGGGCAGCGGCACGTTCAGGTCAGCCTCTGCCCCGTCGACGACCGCAGCGAGTGCCGCCTTCGCGAGGCGCGAACCGATCGAGGCAGCAAGGTCGGCGGCAGTGGAACCCGACGCCAACTCGCGTGCGGAACCGTCGGGAAGTTTGACCGTGAGCGTCGACATAGCGGTGGAAGTCTACGGCGAGACTGCCACCGGACTTTCGCCGTTTTCCGTGGCAACGACAGTGCCGCCCTTGGACGCGTAGGTGTTGCGGTATTCCTGCCCCGTCAATTCGCGGATCTCGAACATCAGTTCATCGGTGATTTCACGCAGAACCATGTGATCGGCCTCGCGGTCGGCGTAACGCGAGACATCGATGGGCTGGCCGATGCGAATCGAGCAGCGCATGTTGAATCGCGGGAAGTTCACCTTTGGCACGACCGCGTTGGGCGGTTGGATTTCACGCGTACCGGTGATGCCGACGGGAAAGATCGGACAACCAACGGCCAACGCGAGACGCGCAGCACCGGTGCGACCCTTGTAGAGCATGCCGTCACGGCTGCGCGTCCCCTCGGGGAAGATCCCGAACAATTCACCGCGACGCAAGACGGCTTCGGCGGCTTCGAGCGCCGCCGCACTTTTGTCGCCACCTGCGCGGTCGATGGGGATCATGCCCATTGCCGGAAAGAACTTCCGCGTTTTCCACGAATCGAGATACTCCGCCTTGCCGACGAAACTGATCTCGCGTGGTACGAGCATCATCAGGAATGCACTGTCGAGAAAACTCACGTGGTTCGGGCAAAGAATTGCCGGACCCGATGTCGGCAAACGATCGAATCCTTCGAGATCGAAACGCCACAGTGACGTGATTGCGGGACGCACGACACGACGCACGCGACGCTGCAACGCGCCGGCCCCGCGGTATGCCGCCGTGATTTCGCCCGAACCCTCCATGTGTGGGTCAGAGTAGGTCTCTTCGGGTGAAAACGACAGAGATTTCTTGTCAACGCCGTGTGAACGTTTTCGCAGAAAACGCCGCCTGTTTTCGCACTAATTCAGGCGCACTCCGAGCAGCGACGCGGCAGCCGTCACATCGTGTCCGGCCCGTGCAGCTTCATCAATCACGTCGAGAGCCGCCGGAGTGGCGAGGTCGTCGTCGAGACAGGACCGCACGGCGTCGAGTACACCACCATCGGCGCGACCGGGTCGCGACGATGACGCCTGCCATTGCGCGAGACGAGCCGCGGCGGCAGGCATGATTCCCTCGTTCCACTCCCACTCGGTGCGGTAGTGGTGGGCAACGATGCCGAGACGAATGACACGAGGGTCCCACTGGCGACGCAACGCGTCGACGAACACGAGGTTGCCACGACTCTTCGACATCTTGTGCCCATCCATGAAGACCATTGCGACGTGCATCCAGTGGCGCACGAACGGCTGTCCGGTCGCGGCCTCGGACTGCGCCCTTTCGCACTCGTGGTGCGGGAAGATCAGGTCCGAGCCTCCACCATGGAGGTCGATCGTCGAGCCCAGTTCGCGCAGCGCCAGCGCCGAACATTCAATGTGCCATCCCGGACGACCCGGTCCCCAGATCGTGTCCCACGACGGCTCGTCGCCCGTACTGGTTTGCCAGAGGACGAAGTCGAGCGGGTGCCGCTTGTTCGGGTCGTCGACGTTGCCCCCACGTTCACGGGCGAAGGCCACCATCTCGTCGTGCGAGTAGTGCGACACCGAACCGAAGGCAGGGAATTTCGCCACATCGAAGTACACGTTTCCCCCGGCTTCGTAAGCGAATCCGCGGTCGAGCACCATGCCGATGAACCCACGAATGTCGGCGATTGCGGATGATGCACGTGGCGTGCTGTGCATCGGAAGCATTTCGAGCGCAGCCATGTCGGCTTCGAAACGCGCCTCCTCCCCCGCCGCAAGGTCGAGGTAATGAACGCCGAGCTCGCGGGCCTTGGCAAACAGAGGGTCGTCGACGTCGGTGACGTTGCGAACACACTTCACTTCGTGGCCGAGGTCAATGAGCCGACGCTGCAACACGTCGTAGGCGAGAAACGTCGCGGCATGACCGAGATGCGTCGCGTCGTACGGCGTGATGCCGCACGTGTACATGAGAACGGTCGGGTCGGGCTCGAAGGGCACGACAGCCTGGCGGGCCGTGTCGTACAGGCGCATCACTTGCGTGGGTCTCCCTTTATTCCGTTCAATGAAGGGGCAACCCTCGTCTTGTAGCGGACGTTCAACTGCAACAAGACGGCGGTAAACGCTTCGATTGCCGTGGCGTTCGATAGCTCCCCGGCGTCGAGCGGGCGACACCCTGGAATCTTCTCGACGATCTCGCTGACGACAACGAGTGCCGCCTTGTCATCCGAACAGATGAGAACGTCACTGTCGATCGGATCGCCCAGATGACCAAGTTCCTTCGCGGGTAGATGGTGCAGAGCCGCGACCACACGACAGCGCGGCACCGCGACTTGAACGTGCGCAGCGACGCTGCCGCGCGGAGGCACCAGCGGCTGAAACTCGCTGCCCACCCGAACAAGGGCATTCGCCATGCTGACCACGACCTTTCCTGCAAGGTCGGACTCGTGCTCTTTGGCGGTCGTTGCCGCGGAATCCCATGGGGTTGCCAGCACGATGACCTCGCACGACGCGGCGTCGTGATTCGAGCCTCCCCGCAGGTCGAGGGACAGCGACGGCCAAGCCTCGCGGATCTCGCGCGCCTTGTCTTCGGCACGGTCTGCGGAACGCGAACCAATGATCACCGGATAACCGACCGAAGCGAGGCGCGCCGCCACTGCCGTTCCCGCAGGACCGGTTCCGCCGAGTACCCCAATCGTCGTCGATCCCCCACTCATGAGACGAGCATTGCACAGACACACCCCGGAACCCACACCCCGACACGCACGGCGCCTCTGCACTACCGTCGGAAGCATGGGCATTCTCGAGGGCAAACACATTGTGATCACGGGCGTTCTGACCGACGCGTCGCTGGCGTTCGGGGTTGCGAAGCTCGCCCAGGAAGAAGGTGCGAGCGTGGTACTCACCGGGGCTGGGCGCGGCCTCTCGTTGACGCAGCGCACCTCACGAAAACTTCCTCAGACCGCGCCCGTTTTCGAATTTGATGTCACCAACGCCGAGCACGTCGAGTCCGTCCGCAACGACGTGCAGCAACACTTCGGAACCGTCGATGGTGTCCTCCACGCGATCGGATTCGCACCGGCTCCTTGCCTTGGCGACGACCTCATGGCAGCGACGTGGGACGACGTTTCGGTTGCAATTCAAATCTCGGCCTATTCGCTGAAGACCCTCGCCGACGCGTTCGTGCCGCTGATGCCGAACGGCGGGACGATCGTCGGCCTCGACTTCGACAACACCGTTGCCTGGCCGGCCTACAACTGGATGGGCGTTGCGAAGTCGGCCTTCGAGTCGACGAACCGCTACCTGGCTCGCGAGCTCGGCCCGAAGGGCATCCGTTGCAACCTCGTCGCCGCGGGACCAATTCGCACGATGGCAGCGAAGTCGATCCCCGGATTTGCCAAGTTCGAAGACGTCTGGGACGCACGCTCACCCCTCGGGTGGGACGTGAACGACGGCGGACCCGTCGCCAAGACGTGTGTCGCGCTGATGTCGGACTTTTTCCCGTCGACGACGGGCGAGATGATCCATGTCGACGGCGGCTACCACGCGACGGGTGCGTAACCCCGGATGAACCGCCTCGCCAACGAAGTCTCCCCGTACCTCCGGCAGCACCGCGACAACCCGGTTGACTGGTACGCATGGGGTGAAGAGGCCTTCGTTGCGGCTCGCGAGCGCGGCGTGCCGATACTGCTGTCCGTTGGCTATTCGGCATGCCACTGGTGCCATGTCATGGCCCACGAATGCTTCGAGGACGACACGGTCGCGGCAGAAATGAACGCCCGGTTCGTCAACATCAAGGTCGACCGCGAAGAACGCCCCGACGTCGACGCGGTGTACATGGAGGCCGTACAGGCGCTCACGGGTCGCGGCGGCTGGCCGATGACGGTCTTCATGACGCCGGAAGGCAAGCCGTTCTACGGAGGCACCTACTTTCCGAAACCGTCGTTCCTGCAATTGATGTCTGCGATCACCGACGTGTGGGAGAACCGTCGTGACGATGTCGACACGAACGTGAACGCGTTGATGGACGCGCTGTCGCGCAGCGAGATCAGTGCGCCGGCGTCAGCCGTTCCGGGGGCCGATCTGTTGGACCAAGCGGTGAGTGCCCTCGCGGCAAACTTCGACCGCGAATGGGGCGGCTTCGGCGCGGCGCCAAAGTTCCCCTCGACGATGAACGTCGACCTGCTTCTGCGCAGTTGGGCCGTCAGCGGCAACACGTCCGCACGCGACATTGCGGTCGACACTCTCGACGCGATGGCAGCGGGCGGCATGTACGACCATCTCGGCGGCGGCTTCGCCAGGTACTCGGTCGACCGACAGTGGCTGGTACCGCACTTCGAAAAGATGCTCTACGACCAAGCGTTGCTGTTGCGTGTCTATGCCCACGCGGCCGTCACCACCGGAGAGCCACGCTTCGAGCGCATCGTGCGCGCGACCATCGGCTACGTGTTGCGCGACCTCTCCCATCCCGCCGGCGGCTTCTTTTCGGCCGAAGACGCCGACTCGGCCGACCTCGAGGGCCATCACCACGAGGGCTGGTTCTACACGTGGACGCCCCGCGAGATACGCAACATCCTGCCCTCGCGCGACGCCGACATCGTCACGGAGTGGTTCGGCATCACCGAAAGTGGCAACTTCGAAGGGCGCAACATCTTGACCCGCCACACGTCACGCCACGCCTACGTGCCGTCGGCCGACGTCGAGGCCGCGATGGCGATGCTGTTCGAAGCCCGCAAGTCACGACCACGACCTCTTCTCGACAACAAGGTTCTCACCGAGTGGAACGGCCTCATGCTGTCCGCCCTCGCCGAGGCCGCGCTCTTGTTCGGTGACGACGAGTGGCTTGCGGCTGCGCTACGCAACGGCGAGTTTCTCGTGCGTGAACTGCGCAGACCCGACGGCCGTTGGCACCGCAGCTGGCACGAAGACGGTGTTCCGCGTGCCCGCCATGCCGCGCTCGCGGCCGACCTCGCTGCGCTCGTCGACGCGTTCACACGTCTCGGCGAGGCATCGGGCCAGAGCCGCTGGACAAAGTTGGCGGTCGAGACCGCCGACCAACTTCTCGACAACCACTGGGACCCCGAACTCGGTGGTCTCTTCACTACCGCAAACGATGCGGAACGTCTGGTGGTGCGCCAAAAGGACCTTCTCGACAACGCCACACCGTCGGCGAATTCGCTCGCTGCTATTGCATTGTTGCGCCTTGCGGGCCTCACCGGCGAGGCTCGGTTCGCCAATCACGCAGATCGAATACTGCAGTTGCTCGATCCGGTGATGCGGCGCGCCTCGAGCGCGGCCGGCAACGCCCTTGCCGCGCTGCACACGCGCCTCGTCGGCACAAGTGAGCTGGTGGTCCCGGGTGGGTTGGGGGAATTTGCGCCGGCTATCCGCCGTGCTTGGCGGCCGGCGCTCGTTGTTGCCTGGGGCGAAAGCGATGAATCGGCATTGTGGGAAGGCCGAACTGCCGGAAACGCGTATCTGTGCCGTGGCCAGGTGTGCATGACCCCCGCCACCGACATGGCGACCCTCGTCGCTCAGCTCAACGCGAACGGGTGAGCAACACGCAAGCCGGCACGCTCACCACCGGTTCGCGTGAATGATGTCGCTCGCACGGCGACGCGAGCGCGGTGCGCTGACCCCGCGACGCGCATCGCCGTTTGCCGAAACCGGATGGCCCAAGGCAACGGCACCCAGCAATTGCAGCGCATCGGGAACACCGAATTCTCGACGGATTGCGTCGGCCTCGTTGAACACCGCGAAGAACAAAGCGCCGAGGCCCGCGTCGTGCGCGGCAAGCAACAAAGCCATCGTCGCCATCGATGCATCGATCGTCCAGTACGGGGCGCCCCATGCGTCGACGTCTTTGCCGAGACCGGTGTGCGCCTTGTCCGGTTCCGAGTAGCGATCGACATACGCATTTGGGTCCGCAAGCGACAATGCGACGACCGGCGCACGCAACAAGCCGGGCCATGCAAAGCCCCCGCGTTTGTCGGCGGGAAGCGACAAGTCCCAGAACCGGAGACGCGCGTCGTCGCGGAGAACGAGCAGCGACCACCCTTGGGTCTTGCCAGCACTCGGGGCGCGCGACGCGAGGTCCACAAGGTCACTGACGACGGCCTCCGCAACGTCGGTATCTGCGAAGTCGCGTGTCATGCGGCGCGACTCGATGGCGCGGCGCAGTTCCATGGGATGGCGAGCGTCGTGTCGGGTGCCGGCTAGGCGCGCTTGCCGAGCTTGGCGAGACTCTCGGTCATCGTCCAGCCGTGGACGATGAGCACCCCACCCTTGGCGACGGGCACCTTGGCGAACATCTCGGTTACGGCCGCGTTGGTCTTTTCGGGCTTCGAGGACTCGTGGTCGAGGTAACCCGACTGACCCGCCGACTTCACGATGAACGATTGCTCGTCGTAGTTCGCATCGACACCGAAGCGCTTGGCGAGGCGGCGACCCCACGCCCGCTCTTCACCCACCGCACGGTGACCCGGACGCGGGATCATCTCGGTGAGCGACTTGAACGCCTCGAGGCCGTCGGCCGAGGCGAAGCGCGAACCAACCACGACATCTTCATCGGGGAAAGCCATCAGCGCGCGGTGGTAGGCCTCGGTCATGAGGCCCTTCAAGACCGTGTCGCGCTTGGTGGTGCGCTTCACGCTCATGAGGCCGAGGAGCACGCACGGAGTGCCCCCGATGCGCTCGAGTGTCGAGAAACTGAAGCCCTGCAACTTGCCGTCGACACGCGCCGTCGTGTTCAGTACCCAGTCTTCCTTTGCCTTCGAGAGCAGACCAATGTCGAAGTTGCCCCCCATGGACGCCATCTCATCGAGATCGGCGTCGGTAAGAGCAGACGAGTCGCGGGTCTCGACCTCTAGTGCCATGGCTCCATATTCTGCCAGCGAAAACGCCGAGCCCCTACCCCGTTCTCGGGAACGGCGTTTTAGCCCACGATCACGGCATCGCCGAAGGCAACCCGGAGGTCACCGATGGCCTTGTCGATGTTGACACTGAAGGAATCGGCCAATTGCAACACCTTGCCCGGCCCCATGTCGAGGATGACGGGCGCATCACCGGGGAACTCAGTGAGAATCGACTTCAGACGCTCAATCATGTCTTCATCGACTGCCGATGCGGTGAGCTTCATCCGTACCGTGCGCGGACCCGTCAGCGTGAGGTTCTCGATGACCTCGAGCTTTTGCGCCATGAATCCGACACGTGAGTCATCTCGGCGGTCGACGCGACCGCGAACGGCCACGATCACGTCGTCGGCGAGGATGTGTCCGTATTCGGCGAGCGTTTTCGGGAAAACGGTGACCTCGATGCTCGACTCGAGATCCTCGAGCACGAACACGGCCATTTGATCGCCGCGCTTCGTGTACTTGCGTGCGAAGTTGGTGATGACGCCGCCGAGCATGAGGAAAGTTCCGTCGTCGCGCTCGCGGGCATCGGCAATCGTGCTGTCGGTACGTCGGCGCAGCGCGTACTCGGCGCCCATCAACGGATGGTCGGAGATGTAGAGCCCCAACATCTCTTTCTCGTTGCGCAGTTGGTCGGTCTTCACGAATTCGAGAGAGGGAATTTCGATCCGATCGCTGAATCCCGCTTCGGCTCCCATTTCGTCCCCGAACAAGCTCATGATGCCGCGATCACGCTCGCGTCGTCGGTCGACCGTGGTGTCGATGATTTGTTCGAAGACCATGAGAAGACCACGGCGCGTATGGCCGAGCGAGTCGAAGCAGCCGGCCTTGATGAGAGACTCCACTGTTCGCTTGTTCAACACTTGTTCCGGCACGCGTTCGGCGAACTCATGAAACGACGCATACGGACCGTTGGCGTCGCGTTCGGCGAGCATCTGCTCGACGAGGCCTTCGCCGACGTTGCGGATGGCAGACAGCCCGAAGGTCACCGCGCGCGGTGTTTCCCCGTCGGGTCCGGGCGGCAGAGCCGCAAAATCGGAACGGGAGAGATTGATGTCGGGGGTGTGCACGCGGATACCACCGCTACGCGCGTCGGCAAGGTAAACAGCGCTCTTGTCGAAATTCCCCTTCACGCTGGACAAGAGGCACGCGGCGTACTGCACCGGAAAGTTCGCTTTCAGATACGCGGTTTGGTACGCAATCAGCCCGTAGCCGTACGCGTGGCTCTTGTTGAATGCGTAGTCGGCGAACTTCTCGATGACGTCGAACAGCTGTCGACCGAGGTTCAATCCGTAGCCCGCACCTTCGCACCCCGACTCGAACCGATCGCGTTCCTTTGCCATCAGTTCGGGAATCTTTTTGCCGCAGGCCTTGCGAAGGTTGTCGGCCTCGGCCAGCGAGTACCCCGCGAACTTTTGGGCCACACGCATCATGCTCTCTTGGTAAACCATCAGTCCGTAGGTGTCGGACAACAGGTCGCGCGCATCGGGATGGAAGAACTGCGGCTCTTTGCGTGAGTTCTTGTAGTCGGCGTAGTCGTTGTGCATGTTCGCGCTCATCGGGCCGGGGCGATACAGAGCGACGACGGCCGCAACGTGTTCGAAACTGCTGGGGGCCAGCGAACGCAACAACGCCCGCATGGGCGGACTTTCGAGCTGAAACACTCCGATGGTCTCGCCACGCGACAAGAGGTCGAACGTCGCCGGATCCTCGAGAGGAATCGTGTCGATGTCGAATGTCGGGTCGACCGACCCACGAACCATTTCGACGGTGTCGGTGATGACGTCGAGGTTGCGCAAGCCGAGGAAGTCCATCTTCAAGAGGCCGAGAGCCTCGACGCCGTGCATTTCGTACTGAGTGACGACCGGCGAGTTCTCCGGGTCTTGTCCGGGTTCGGGCTTGCGTTGGATCGGCAGGTACTCGGTGAGCGCATCGCGCGTGATGACGACGGCTGCAGCATGGATGCCGTCCGAGCGCTTCAGGCCCTCGAGACCCATCGCCACTTCGACGATGCGCTTCACGTCGGGGTCGGCATCGACCATCGCGCGAAGATCAGCCGCGGCGCGGTATCCGTCGCGATGTTTGGGTATTTCTTCGAAGCAGTATTTGAGCGGCGTGTCGCGGCCCATGACGAGCGGTGGCATTGCCTTGGCGATCTTGTCGCCGAGGCCGTAGGGATAGCCGAGCACGCGTGCGGCATCGCGTACGGCATTGCGGGCCTTGATGGTGCCGAACGTGATGATCTGGGCGACATGGTCGCGGCCGTACTTTTCCGCGGCGTAACGGATCATCTCGTCGCGGTAACGCGAGTCGAAGTCCATGTCGATGTCGGGCATCGACACGCGACTGGGGTTGAGGAAGCGTTCGAACAGGAGGTCGTACCTAATGGGATCGAGGTCGGTGATGCGCAGGCAGTACGCGACCGCACAACCCGCAGCAGACCCACGGCCGGGACCCACGCGGATGCCACTTTCGCGTGCGTGGCGTATGAGGTCCCACACGATGAGGAAGTACGAAGCGAAACCCATGTCGGCGATGACTTTCAACTCGTACGAGAGTCGTTCGACCGCCTCCTTCGGGATCTTGTCCCCCCAGCGCTCGCGCGCGCCCGCGGTGGTGAGGTGCTTCAGATAATCGATGTCCCCTTCGAATCCTGCGGGCACCGGAAACTCGGGCAGATGGACCTGTTCGAATTCGATGTTGACGTTTGCGCGCTCGGCCACCCACAGCGTGCTGTCGCAGGCTTGCGGCACCTCACGGAACAAGTAGCGCATTTCCGCGGCCGACTTGAGATAGTGCTCTTCGCCCTCGAATCGGAATCGATTCGGATCGGAAAGCATTGATCCGGTTTGCACGCAGAGAAGCGCGTCGTGCGCAGTGTGATCATCGCGATGCGTGTAATGGGAGTCGTTGGTTGCGATCAGCGGTGCGCCGATTTTCTTCGCGATCTCGAAAAGCTTGGGGTTTGTTTCGATCTGTGCGGGAATGCCGTGATCTTGGATTTCGACGAAGAGATTGTCTTTGCCGAAGATGTCCTGAAGTCGCGAGGCCCGCTCGATTGCGCCCGCCTCGTCGCCGCGCAACAAGGCCTGCAGGACGTGGCCACCAAGGCAGCCGGTGGTGCATATCAGGCCTTCGCTGTAACGGGCAAGAAGATCCCAGTCGAGGCGAGGCTTGTAGTAGTAGCCCTCGAGATACGCAAGGCTGGAGAGTTGGATGAGGTTGCGGTAGCCGATGTCATTTTCGGCCAACAACGTGAGGTGGTAGTAGAGCTTGCTGCCCGCGTCGGTGTCACCGCCAGTGTCGTCGATTCGGCCACGGCGCGCCGGTCGCTCGTGGCGTGATTCGTGCGCCATGTACGCCTCGGTACCTATGACCGGCTTGACCCCCTGCACCTTGCATTCGCGATAGAAGTCGAGGACGCCGTACATGTTGCCGTGGTCGGTGATACCGAGTGCCGGCTGACCGTCGGCCGCGGCAGCCGCAACCAATTCGTCGAGACGCGACGCACCGTCGAGCATCGAAAACTCGGTGTGGACGTGGAGGTGCGTGAAGGAACTGGTCATGACGGGTCAGGGACCCGAAATTACCAAATGGGTGTCACTTGGCTGGTGCGAAGTGAGAAGTCGATGGCGTTGCTCAGAGATACTGACCGTTCGGTGCGCCGGGCGCGGTTTGGGGCATCGCCCCGGGAAGTTGGCGCATCTGTTCGAGTTGTTGACGTGCGGCGATTTGCTGTGCGAAGAGAGTCGCCTGGATGCCGTGAAAGAGGCCTTCGAGCCATCCAACAAGTTGTGCCTTTGCGACACGCAATTCCGGTTCGGACGGAACGGTTCCCTCGTGAAAAGGCAGCGCGAGCATTCGGAGTTCATCTTGCAGATCCGGCGACAGGGCTTCGGAAAGTTCGACGATTGAACGTTCGTAGATCTCCGCCATCCGTTCGCGACTCGGCTCGTCGAGCGCCGTGGCGTGGGCCTCGTCGAGGAGTTGCTTCACCATCGATCCGATCCGCATCACTTTTGCGGGCTCGGTGATCGTTTCTGACTCGGGCTCGTTGCCGTTGGGCGTGACAATTTCGGGGCTCTCGCTCATCGTGTGACGATTTTAGTTTGACGTCATGCCACGTGCACCAGCAGAGGCACCTCGACCTCGGCGGCCGTCATACTGCCGTGCCGACACTGCAGCACGAAATGGCCACCGTCGGCGGGGTCGTCGAATGAGACATCGGCGAATGGGACAAGTGCCACGTCGCCGAGGCGACGCAATGCCGGAGGTCGCACGATGGGACCAAACCAGCCCTCGTCGACAACCTGATCGCGTGACACCACCCAGGCGACGCTCCCGAAAAGGTCGGTCGCGGCCGTCAGCAATTCGCGTTCGGCACCGTCACGCGCGTGCAGCCAACGGAACCGGCCCTCCCCCGACTGGCGGCGTACGAGACGCAACAAATCCGCCGGTGGCTTCACGATGTTGTCGGCGACCTGCACTTGGCCGTGGTCGGCAGTGACGTACAGCGCGGTGCCGACCGGAAGTGCGTCGATGAGGTCGGCGACGAGATTGTCACAGGCGCGAAGCTCAGCGTCGTAGTACGGACCAAAACCGCGCTCGTGCGCAACCTTGTCGAGCCCGTCGTAATACGCGTACACAAGCGGCTCACCCTGCGCAAGAAGTTGGGCGACCACAACGGGGATGCTCGATGCGACGCGCCAGCCCGCGGGTCTCGATCCACGGAGATGTGCCTCGGTGAAACCAGTGTCCTCGAGCTCTGCCTTCGACACAACGGGAACTCGCACACCCATGAACGGTTGACACGGCTGCACGTCGGCCGGCGCATGAACGCGCCGCAAGTCGCCACGTTCGTCGCCCCAGCGCAAGGTGTTCATCACGCTCGTTCCCATGTCCATGCGATAGCCAACGACCCCATGTTCCCCGGGACACGCACCAGTCGACAGTGACGTGAGCGCCGTCGCGGTAGTTGTCGGAGCCACCGACGTGATCGTCGTGCCGGGCAGAGCCGCAAGCGTCGGTGCCACACCTTCACGGGCGCGAAGTTGGTTCCAGCCCATCCCGTCGATCAGAAGCACAACCCGACGCGTGACGGCTGTGTCGTGGGCGACCATCCACGTCGGCACCTCTTGTGCCGTGCCGGCCGGCGCGAGGGATGCCCTCAGCATCCACGGCATCAGATCGACCAGTGACCCGTTTCCGTAGCGCGGCAGAACGGGAGACGGGGCAATCGGCACGTATTGATTCAACCAGATGGCCGTCGTTGCAGGTGCGACGTTCTACGATGAACCCGTGCGTGTTTCAACGAGGGGCGACTATGCGTGTCGCGCGTTGCTGTCGCTGGCTTTGCATGCCGACACGGCAGGCCCCACGTCGGTCCGCGACATTGCCGAGCGCACGGGCCTCCCCCAGCCGTATCTCGAACAAATTCTCCTTGCACTGAAAGGCGCCGGTCTCGTTCGGTCGAAGCGCGGTGTCGGCGGTGGCTACGTCCTCGCCAAGGATCCGAATGAGATCAAGCTTTCCGAGATTATTTCCGCCGTGGACGGCCCGATCACGGTCGGCGATTTCGGCCAACCACATCAGGACGGCGCGTGCAGCCATGAAGGCCAATGCGTTCTTCTTGCGATTTGGGACGGCGCAGGCCAGCACATGCGACACCATCTCGAGCAGTACACACTTGCCGGCATCGCCGCGGCGGCGAGAGGCGACGCACCGTGGCCGGAGATCAATCACCCACACTGAAGCGGGCGATCAGACCTTCGATGTCGGCCGGCAGAGTCGCCTCAAACGTCATCTCTTCACCGCTGCGAGGATGCGCGAAGGTCAATCGCACGGCGTGCAGCGCAGGACGCGAGAACGGCACCGTCGAGCGGACACCCCCGTACGTCGCATCACCCAGGACCGGATGTCCCACGGCGGCGAGGTGTACGCGAATCTGGTGGGTTCGCCCGGTTTCCAGTTCGCACCGAACCAGACTCGCCACGATCGGCGACTGAAACTCATCCAAAACCGCGTAGTGCGTGCGAGCCATCTTCCCGTCGACCCGCACCGCCATTTTCGTCAGCTCACGCGCGTCGCGACCGATCGCGGCATCGATGACTCCCGTCTTTGCATCGAATGCACCAACGGCAACCGCGACGTACTCGCGGTGCACGAGGCGCTGCGACAACTGATCGACCAGTGATTCGTAGGCCTCGCTCGAGCGCGCGACCACCATGAGCCCCGTGGTACCCGCGTCGAGCCGGTGCACGATCCCCGGCCTGAACGGATCGCCCACCGTGGCAATTTCCGGGTACATCGCAAGAAGACCGTTGACGAGAGTGCCGGCCGGGTTGCCCGCCCCCGGGTGCACAACGAGACCCTGCTGCTTGTCGACGACGATCACGTCGTCATCGGCGTGCACGACGTTCACCCGTACGGAGGCATCGCCGTGGGGTCGCTCTTTTTCGGGGAGAAGCGCGGTCTGGATGGTGATCGCCTGACCTTCTTCCAGCTTCACCTTCCCTGCCAAGGCCGGCTCACCGTCGATCGTGACGCCACCGCTTGCGATCAACGCGGCAGACTGGGCACGGCTGAGATCAGCGAGCAGGGCGACAACACGGTCGAGCCTGTCACCAGCGAGCGCCGACGGGATCTCTTCTTCGATCATTGTGGAACCTCGGCGTCGGCAGTCGACTTTTCCGGCATGAGAGACGCAATGACGAGCGCGCCCGCCCCGATCACAATCGCCGCGTCGGCGACGTTGAAAATTGGCCACCACTGCAGGTCGATGAAGTCAACGACCGCACCGCGCAGCCATCCGTCGCCACGAAACATGCGGTCGACGATGTTGCCCGCCGCGCCTCCGGCCACCATGCCGACAAACACGGCACCCGGCTTCGTATCCCGACGTAGTCCAACCAACAAATATGCGACGACGACGACGCCCACGACGGCGATCACCGGACCAATCCCCTGACCCTTGGCGAACGCCATTCCCGTATTGAACGCAAGGTTGAAGCGCAACGACCCAAAAATGTCGATGGTTCGACCGTCACCAAGAGCGTTCAAGGCCCAGTGCTTCGTGGCCTGGTCGACCACGACGATCGCGACGGCAATCAGCGCCGTCAACGCACGCAGTGACTTCACCGGCGGCCGATGCCCCCGACGCGCTCTTCGACGAGTTCGGTGGTCCACGGGATCGCCTTCAATCGCTCACGTGGAATCGGCTTGCCCGAGTGCTGCGAATAGCCGTACTCACCGACACCCAAACGGGCCAACGCGGCGTCGATTTCTTCAACGGTCTGTCGCGCCTGCGCAGACAACGTGAGATCACGCTCACGTTCGACGACCATGGTGTCGCCCTCGCCGCCCTCGTCGTCGAACTGCACGTCACCCATCTCGGCGTCCTCGATCAACTGATTCGCCTCGTCTTCGAGACGATTTGCCTGACCCACCAACTTCGTCCGCTCTTCCAACAAGAGATCACGCTGGGAAAACAGGAACTTGAGGTCGAACTCGCGGGTTGACGTGACGCCGTCACGCGACTCACCCTTGACGATCGGCGGCTTTTCCATCGCCTTCTTGCGACGCTCGGCCTCTTTGCGCTCTGCCTCGGCGCGACGCTCGGCCTCTTTCGCCAAACGCGCGGCCTCTCGTTCGGCTTCTTTGCGCTCTGCCTCCGCGCGACGCTCGGCCTCTTTTGCCAAACGCGCCGCTTCACGCTCGGCTGCCTTGCGCTTGGCTTCGGCTTCTTGCTCCTTCTTCTTCAGAGCAAGCTCACGTTCCTTCGCCTTCTTCGCCGCAGCGGCTTCGCGCTCTTTCGCCTTCTTCATGGCGAGGAGTTCACGCTCCTTCGCCTTCTTCATGGCGAGGAGTTCACGCTCCTTCGCCTTCTTCGCCGCAGCGGCCTCGCGCTGACGAGCCTTCTTCTCGGCTTCCGCGCGCTTCTTCTCGGCCGCACGCGCCTTGGCAAGGGCTTCGCGCTCTTTCGCTGCCTTCTTTTTCAGCGCAAGTTCACGCTCTTTCGCCCTTTTCGCAGCAGCGGCCTTCTTGGCGGCGGACGCCGACATCTTGTTCTTGACCGGTGCAGCCTTCTTTTTGGGCGCAGCCTTCTTCTTGGGCACAGCCTTCTTCGTTGGCACAGCCTTCTTTTTGGGCGCAGCCTTCTTTTTGGGCGCAGCCTTCTTCTTCGCTGCGGGTTTCTTTTTTGCCGGTGCAGACTTCTTGACGGTTTTCTTGGCCGACTTCTTCGCCGTCTTCTTGATCGGCTTGCTCGCTGCCATCACCTTCTCCTGTCTGTGGGTGCGAGGAGTCTAGGACGCGATGGCCATCCAGACGCGTACCGCCGTGCCGTCAACCGTTTCCTCGTGCTGGGGCTGGCCCGAACCGGCGCCGAGAATGACGGATGTCGCAAGAACTTCGCCCGAAATCAGGCCGAGGTGAGGCTCGAGTTGAGCCAGCAATGCGACCGGACCGTCGATGCTGACCTCGACGCGATCGCTGACGTTCAAGTCGAGTGCACGTCGGGTTTGCTGAAGGGTACGAACCATGTCGCGCGCTGCACCCTCTGCCTCGAGTTCCGGGGTCACGTCAACGTCAAGCACAACGACACCGCTGGCGGCACCGAGTGCCGCACTTGCACTGCCCGGTGCGGCGACCAACTTCAGCGTGAATTCGCCCTCTTGCAGCGTGACGCCCCCGACAATCGGGACACCATTGTCGATTGACCACTCGCCCTTCTTCACGGCGGCGATGATCGATTGAACTTGGGCACCGAGACGAGGACCGAGAGCTTTCGGCAAGACCTGAAGCTCGCGTGTCGCCACTGACCCGACATCGGTACTGAAGCGGATTTCGCGAACGTTCACTTCGTCGCGAATGATGTCGGCAAACACGGCGGCCCCGGCGAGGTCGGGCGAGGCGACCGTGAGCGACTGCAACGGCAGCCGCACACGACGGTTGTGGGCCTTGCGAACGGACAACGCCGTCGAGCAGATGTCGCGAACACCATCCATTGCGGCCACGAGGCCCGCATCGGCCGGAAGCTCGGCAGCCAACGGCCAATCGGTCAGGTGGACACTGCGCTCACCGGTCAAACCACGAAAAATCTCCTCGGCGAGAAGGGGCTGCAACGGTGCGATCACACGGCAAAGGACGTTCAGGACCGTGTGCAGCGTATCAATGGCCTCTTGATCGCCCGACCAGAAGCGGTCGCGACTGCGCCGCACGTACCAATTGGTCAAGACGTCGAGGAACGAACGGATCGTCGCACACGCTTCGAACAGATCGTACGCATCGAGTTGTTCGGTGAGGTCGGCCACCATGTCGTGTGTCTTCGCCAGCACATAGCGATCGAGGACGTTCGTGCTCGACGTCGACCACTTCCCCGTGGCACTTTCGGCATTTGCATAAAGCGAGAGGAAGTACCAGGTATTCCACAGGGGCAACGCAACTTGTCGGACGGTCTCGCGGATACCGGCCTCGGTCACCGAGAAGTCCCCTCCGCGCAGGATCGGTGACGACAAGAGGTACCACCGCATGGCATCGGCGCCGTAAGTGTTGAACACGTTCATCGGGTCGGGATAGTTGCGCAGGCTCTTCGACATCTTCTGGCCGTCATCACCCAACACGACTCCGTGCCCGACGCAGGTCGCGAAAGCAGGCCGATCGAAGAGCGCGGTTGCGAGAACATGCATCGTGTAGAACCAACCACGCGTTTGCGCGACGTATTCGACGATGAAGTCGCCCGGGTAGTGGTTTTCGAACCATGCCTGGTTCTCGAACGGATAGTGCACCTGTGCAAAGGGCATGGATCCGCTCTCGAACCAGCAGTCGAGCACCTCGGGTACACGCCGCATCATCGATTTGCCCGTCGGATCGTCGGGATTCGGTCGCACCAGTGCGTCGATGTTGGGCCGGTGCAGGTCGACGACCTCCGTGCCGAAGTCGGATTCGAGTTCAGCCACACTGCCGTAAACGTCGACGCGCGGATACGCGGGATCGTCGCTCTTCCACACCGGAATCGGCGAGCCCCAGAACCGGTTGCGACTGATCGACCAGTCACGAGCGTTGGCCAACCACTTCCCGAACGTGCCGTGCTTCAAGTACTCGGGCACCCAGCGAATTTGCTCGTTCAGTTCGACCATGCGGTCGCGGAACTTGGTCACTTCGACGAACCAGCTGGAAATCGCGCGATAGACGAGCGGCTGCGCGCACCGCCAGCAGTGCGGGTACGGGTGGTCGTAGCTGTCGTGACGCACCACATGGCCCGCCTCTTTCAGGTGGCGGATCACCTGGGGGTTCGCTTCGAACACGTGCGTGCCGACCCACGGCGTGATTTCGGCCGTGTAGCAACCCTTCTCATCCATGGGACACACCGTGGGTATCCCGGCTGCATTGCAGGTGTTCTGGTCGTCTTCGCCGAACCCCGGCGCCAAGTGCACGACACCCGTTCCGTCTTCGGTGGTGACGAAATCACCGGGCAACACACGAAACGCATTCGGCGTGTCGGCAAGGAAGCCGAAAAGGGGCGAATACGTGCGGCCCACGAGATCGGAACCTTTGAGGGTGCCGATGCGCTCGGCTCCGTCGAGTTCTTTTTCGTACGAACCGAGACGTGCTTCAGCCAGAACGTAACGCTGACCATCGGCCGACTGCATGACCGCATAATCGATGTCGGGACCCACCGCGAGAGCAAGGTTTGACGGCAACGTCCATGGTGTCGTTGTCCAGGCGAGAATCCGCTCGCCCGTTTCCAGCGTGAACCACACGGTGAGTGCCGGATCCTGCCGGTTGAGATAGACGTCATCCATGCGAGTCTCGGTGTTCGATAACGGAGTCTCACAGCGCCAGCAATATGCGAGCACGCGGAAACCCTCGTAGATGAGACCCTTTTCCCACAGCGTGCGAAACGCCCACATGACGCTTTCCATGTAGGAGATGTCGAGCGTCTTGTAGTCATTCGAGAAGTCGACCCAACGCGCCTGACGCGTGACGTAGCGTTCCCACTCGTTTGTGTAACGCAACACACTGTTGCGACACGCATCATTGAACTTGTCGACACCGAAACGTGCGATTTCCGGGTGGCCCGAGATGCCTAGTTCTTTTTCGGCTTCGACTTCGGCGGGCAGACCGTGGCAATCCCAACCAAACCGCCGCTCGACTCGTCGACCGCGCATGGTTTGGTAGCGCGGTACCGCGTCCTTCACGAATCCCGTCAACAAGTGGCCGTAGTGCGGCAACCCATTGGCGAACGGCGGCCCGTCGTAGAAGACGAATTCATTCGCGCCGTTGTCACCGGCCGGACGATTGCGAACCGATGCAACGAATGTTTCGTCAGCGGCCCAGAACGCCTGGACCGCATCCTCGACGGCGGGAAAGTTCGGCTGGGGGTCAACCTTGGGGTACGGCACGGAACTGCAGGGTACGGCTTTGCCGGAAAATAGGGTACGGCTTTGGCGGAAAATCAGGCGATTCCGCAACGCAGAATCAGTCGGCCAACCACGAACTGAAGCACCAGGATGACGACGATCGGCGAGAGATCGAACCCACCCATTGGGGGCAGGTAACGCCGCGCCAGGCCGAGCACCGGCTCGGTGACTTTCCAGAGGGTCTCGTACACCTTGCCCATCGGCCCACCGCCTCGCAACGGGAACCACGAGAGAATGATGCGCACAAAGATGACAAGTACGTAGAGGTTGAGAACCTGGCAGAGAAGCTCGCGCATGGGGGTGTTCGCGAATCAGTCGTGGTGCGCGTGGCGTTGCGCCGAGGGCTTGAGCAGAAACACGCCGGAGGCAACGCGCTCCATCGAGCCGTTCAGCGCGTAACAGATTCCACTCGCGAAGTCGATGAGGCGACGCATCACTTCGGGTTCTGTCGTCTCGAGGTTCATGATGACCGGCTGGCCTTCCTTGAAACGATCGGCGATCTCCTTGGCTTGTTCGAACCGCTGCGGACGAACGGTGACAGGCTCACCACCCGCGGCCGCGAGCGGACGTACCGTTGCCGTTTGACGCGGCGCGCCGACGGGACGCAGACGCAAACCCGAGTCGTCGGGTCGCGGGTATGCACCACTGTCGGCGGGAAGCGCGCCACCTTCGTCTTCGTAGTCGTATTCGGATCGCGGACGCTGCACTCGACCGGACGGGTCCGCCGGATAGCCACGCGCAGGGCGGGCAGGACGCTCCATCTCGACGGACATGTCGTAGTCGTCGTACGCATCGTCGGCTCCGAGGCCGAGATAGTCCATTGCTCGTCTCCACATCGACATGCGGAAAGGCTACCCGAGGCGATCAGTCGGAACGGGGACGTTCGCCGAACAGCCCCGTACCAACGCGCACGATCGTCGACCCTTCCTCGATGGCGATACGGACGTCATGGGTCATGCCCATCGACAACTCGCGCACACCGTGGTCCGCGGCGATCCGCGCGGTGAGCCTGAACGCCGCCCGCGTGACAGTCGGGTCCGCATTACTGGGGCCCATTGTCATGAGCCCGTCAACGACGAGACCCGCGGACTGCGCTGCCGCAAGCAACGGGCCGACCTCTGCCGGCGAGCATCCCGACTTTTGCTCTTCGGCAGTCGCATTGACCTGAAGAAGAACGTGTGGCGCCACACCCAGCCGCTCGGCTTCCTTCCCCAAAGCCGAAACGATCGAGGTGCGGTCGACGGTGTGCCACAGCGCGATATGCGGCGCGAGAACCTTCACCTTGTTCGACTGCAGATGGCCGATGAAGTGCACCGGCAGCGGCCCAGGTCCGCCCGCGCGACGGACCTTGTCGAGAACCTCTTGTGCGTAGTTCTCCCCCACCGCATCGCAACCCGCATCACGCGCCGTCGTCCACGCGGAAACGTCAAAAGTTTTTGTGACTGCGACGATACGCACCGCATGGTCGACGCCGCGCAAGTCGGCAATCAGCCGACGCAGGTCGCGGACACGACTCGCAACAACATCGACTCCGGGTGGTTGCGTGGCCACGCGCGCGACCGTGCGCCGATCTCTTCGGTTCGACGAATTACTTCAGGAACGACGGAACGTCGAAGTCGTCGTCGCCACTGGTGTCGAGCGGGTCCTTGTCGGCGAACGAGTCACGTGCGACCGGACGGGGCTGCGCTTCGACTGAACGCAGCGGCGCACGCTTTTGCTCGCCGCCTTCCCAACGATCGAAGCCGGCGGCGATGACGGTGACGCGGATTTCGTCGCCCAGTTCATCGTCGATGACGGTACCGAAAATTATGTTCGCGTCGGGGTGCGCCACACCGTGCACCACCTCGGCCGCGGCATTCATTTCGAACAGGCCCATGCTGGACGGACCCGAAATGTTGAGCAGGATGCCTCGTGCGCCGTCGATCTGGGCCTCGAGCAGCGGGCTCGTGATGGCGGCCTTTGCGGCCACGACCGCACGGTTGTCGCCACTCGCGTGCCCGATACCCATGAGTGCGGTACCGGCGTTGCTGAGAATCATCTTCACGTCGGCAAAGTCGGTGTTGACGAGGCCCGGTGTGGTGATGAGGTTCGTGATGCCCGCGACACCGTCGAGGAGAATGTCGTCAGCCATCTTGAACGCGTTCAGCAGACTCGTCTTGTCGTTCGCGACGGTGAGCAGACGGTCATTCGGGATGACGATCAGCGTGTCGACTTTTTCCTTCAATTTCTGGATGCCGTTGTCGGCCTGCGTCGCGCGGCGACGACCCTCGAAACTGAACGGACGCGTGACAACGCCGATCGTGAGAGCGCCGAGCGAGCGCGCGATTTCCGCAATCACCGGCGCAGCACCGGTGCCGGTACCTCCGCCTTCGCCTGCGGTGATGAACACCATGTCGGCACCGCTGATCATTTCTTCGATTTCGTCGCGGTGCGCTTCGGCGGCCGACGCTCCTACCTCGGGATTGCTGCCTGCGCCGAGACCACGGGTGAGATCGCGACCGATGTCGAGCTTCACGTCCGCATCCGACATGAGAAGGGCCTGCGCGTCGGTGTTCACGGCGACGAACTCGACCCCCTTCAGGCCGGCGTCGATCATGCGGTTGACGGCGTTGACACCGCCGCCGCCGACACCGACGACCTTCATGACTGCGAGATAGTTCTGGGGCGCTCCGGCCATGGGCCAAGACCTCCGGGAGATCGATTAATTGGTGACGTCATCTTTCCACGTTGAAGCGCAGAACTGGTGAATACCGTCGATTCTGGCCACCGGGACCCGAGTCACCGTCCGGCGAGAATGGGATCCCCGCTCGACAGGTCGATGCCGTTCAGGCTCTTCGGGTCGGTGCGCCGAAGGACAAGCACGAGGGCCACCATCTTCGAACGCAGGTCGGTCGGTCGGCCGAAGGTGACGACCGTCCCCGTACGCAATGTCATGAGGAGATCGGTCCCGCCCGTCACGCCCATGTTCAACATCAGTGGCGCCACCTCGGCCGGCAGCGACGCGGCAACCTGCGCCGCGGCCGTGTACGCATCGTCGGCCTGGGCCCCGGCCGGAAGGTCGGGGCCGACCCCCGTGATCTGCGTGTAGGCCGTCGGTTGTCCGTTCAAAACCGTGATCACCCGACCGTCGATGTCGATGACCCGCGACTGGTTGTCGGCTCCGAGGTACCACGCAATCGGCTTGCGCTCGGAAATATCGAGAACGACCGTCGACGGGAAACGTCGCTTGGCCTGCGCGTCACGCACCCACGGGTCGGCCTTCAACACTGCTTCGACGGCCCCGAGGTCGAGGCTGAACACCGACTTGCCACGCACGAGGTCGTCGGCCGACCCAAGTGTCGATTCTGCGGTGTATCGAGCGCCCTCGATGACGACGGTGCGAACGCCGAACAATGGTGAGGCCAAAAGGGCGAGGATGCTGCCGACGATGACAAGAGGCAGAAGAACCCACCCGACGATGCGCAAACGTCGTCGACCCTCGGCACGACGAACCGCGATTCGTCGCAAGCGAAAACGGCGGTCGCGCTTCACAACGTCGTCGCCTTCGTCACCGTCGTCGCTCGTCCTGGCAACGGGCCCGGTGAGGTCGTTGTCTTCGATCACCAGGGGTGGCTTGCGCGCGTGTGTGAGGTCGTCGTCGGCGACAAGGTCGTAGCCGTCGATCAGAACGGTTTCGGTGTTCGCCACGGTCGGTGCGGTCTGCGACACCGACGGCACCACTGCCACTTCACCCGTGTGCTTCACGAATGCCGTCGTCAACTCGTCGAGAACCTCGGCAGGGACGTCGCTCACTGCACGAACGACGGGTGTCTCCCCCGTCACGCGGGGTGCACCGTCACTGGGGGTTGTTTCGTCAGTCATGTTTCGTTGTCACCGCCAGATACGCGTCAAGCCTCGCAGTTCCCGTTGCCGACGAAGCGTCTTTGGCGACCGCAAAAGGAAGACCGGGCGCAAAGCCGACCAGGCGCACTTCGCTGCGCAACGACAGGCCCTCGGCTTCGAGCACCCGACGGTGCACTTCGAGCATCACCCGCACAACGTCGGCACTCGAGGCCCCTGCCTCCGCCTGGATGAAGTTGGCGTGCTTGTCGCTGACCGATGCACCACCCACTCGTAATCCGCGCAAACCCAATCTGTCGATGATTTCACCTGCCGACCGCGCGCCGTTGTCGGGATTGACGAAGACCGAGCCGGCGTTTTGGCCACCGGGTTGATTCTCGCGCCGCCAGCGAACGATCTCGGAGATCGGCACATCGCCCGCTCCGGGAGTTGACGGCTTCAATTTCAGTCGCGCCGCAACAACCACATGGTGGTCGGCGAGGTCGGAACCGCGGAATCGCAGCCCCAACTCGTTTGCCGGCACGTACGCACGATTACCCGTCCGCAGGTCGACGACGTCAACATCGACCAGCGCGGCGATCATGTCCGAGCCATGGCCACCGGCGTTCATCCGTACGGCACCGCCGATCGTTCCCGGCACTCCAACAGCCCACTCAAAACCTTCGATTCCGAGGGCGCTCAGTTGCCGCGCCGCTACCGGCAACGGCGTCGCGCCGCCCAAATGCACGAGCACGGCATCGTCGGCACGGTCAACGATCTCTACTCCACTTGCGAACTCACCCAGGACAACGCACAGTCCGCCAAACCCGACATCGGCGACCAGCATGTTGCTCCCGCGTCCCATCACGATGAGAGGAGCACACGAACCTCCGTACAGCCGCGCCACCGTCGAGAGCCCGTCGATGTCGTGGACGGTCACGAGAATGCGTGCATGTCCGCCGGTCTTGTACGTGGTGCGCTCACCCATCGGCGCGTCCTCCACGACGTCGAGACCGGATTCACGCAGACCCACGGCGATTCGCCGGAGATCGGATTCGACCAAAACCTCGTCCGGGAACGTTTCGATGTCGCCGCACCCGAACGACACACAGACGTCACCGTCACGCAGTTCGTTGGTAACAGCCGCAACGAGTTCGCGGCGTGTTGCACACCAACGAACGTCGGCAGCTGGGTGGGATTCGAGAATTGCATCCACCACGAGACGACCTGTTACTCCGGGAATCGGTGCGGTACCCGAGGCGTAGATGTCGGTGACGAACACCACGTCGGCCGCGGTGAACGCGTCGCGGTACTCGTCGGACATGGCCGCCATGCGGTGAAACCTGTTCGGCTGGAAGACCGCAACGAGTCGTCGCCCCGAAAAACCACCCTCGCGCGCCGAACCCAGCACCGCATTGATCTCGGTTGGCAGGTGGGCGTAGTCGTCCACCAGGACCGCTCCGCCGACTTCACCGCGAACCTCGAACCGTCGCCCCACACCGCGATAAGACGCCATCTTTGCGAGGCACGCGTCGAGTGACGCCCCGTGCCCGAGAGCCAGCAGCAAGGCCGCGGTTGCATTCAATGCGTAGTGACGACCCTGGGCGCGCAGATCGACGCGCACCTTCGTCGCGCCCGCGAAGACGGATGTCGCGCGTTCACCCACTTCGATGTCGAACGAGAGATGGGTCGAACCCTGGACGATGTTGACGACGCGCGCATCGGCGGACGCGGCCTCGCCGTAGGTCAGCACGTCACGGCGGGCTGCCCCGAGTTGTTCGGCGACCACGACGAGGGCGGCGTCGTCGGCGCACAGCACCACGAGACCACGGACGTTCCTCACGAATCGGGCGAAACTCAAAGCGATCGCATCGGTGCTGCCGAAGTGATCGAGATGATCGACGTCGACGTTGGTGACCACCGCAGCCGAAACCGGAAGTTGTTCGTGGGTGCCGTCGCTCTCGTCGGCCTCGACCACGAACGGACCCGTTGGCGACCAAGCACCGTTCGTCCGTAGATCCGGTGCATCGCCACCGACGACGAAACCGCAGTCACCGGAGTCGCCTCCGAGCATGAGTGCCAGCATTGCCGAGGTGGAGGTTTTCCCGTGCGTACCGGCCACGGCAATAGTCGTCGCACGGTCGCACAGGGCCGCAAGCATTTCGGCCCGACTGAGCGCAGGAATGCCCCTCTCGCGGGCCGCGGCCATTTCGATGTTGTCTCTCGGCACGCCCGACGAAGCGCAGACCGCGTCGCACCCGTCGACGTACGACGCGCGGTGGCCGACGTGCACCGTCATTCCCTCTTCACGAAGCGCCGCAATCACATCACTTTCGCGAACGTCACTGCCCGACACCACGTGTCCCGCACCGTGCAACGCACGCGCAAGGGCACTCATTCCGGGCCCACCGATACCCACGACGTGAAGTCGCCGCCGCACATCGAGTGCCGGACCTGCGGTACCCAAGGTGGCCGTCGTCTGCGCGCCGAGAATCGCTTCGACCAAGGCCAATCCTCGGTGCGCGTCACCCAATGCCCGCGCCGCAAGAGCCATACGTTCCAGGTGCGCCGGATCACGACGGATGGTTCGTAGTTCTTCGACCAGACGAGGCGTCGAGAGCTCCCCTTCGGGCAACAAGACGGCGGCGCCGGTGGCCGACAGTTGTCGGGCGTTGTGCTCTTGATGGTTCTCCGCTGCACCCGCCCAGGGCACGACGATCGCCGGAACGCCGACCGTTGCGAGTTCGGCAATCGTGCTGGCACCTGCACGCGTGACCATCACGTCACACGCCGAATAGAGCGCGGCCATGTCATGGAGATAGGGGGTCGCAATTCTTCGTGTACCACTGCCGGCGCTGGTCGCTTCCTCGACGAACCGTGGCCCTGTCACGTGGAACCATGTGACATCCGCAAGATCCTCGGGCGTGTTTGCCGTCAGATTGACGATCACCTCGTTCAACAGTCCCGAGCCAAGAGACCCCCCGACGACGCCGACGACGAAACCCTCGGCCGGCAGGCCCAGCACTTGGCGTGAGCGCGTCCGCTCGGCGGCCCGATCGAGTTGGCGAATGACCCGTCGGACCGGTGCACCCGTCGTGATCGCTCGGTCGAGGGGCGACGTCGGGTCGGCAACGGTGACGGTGTCGGCGCGTCGAGCTTGCCGGCGTGTCGCGAGACCCGGCCGCGAATCGTAGGAAACGACCACGGTACGGATACCCAGCCGTCGAGCAGCCCACATCGCCGCGAGACTGCCGTAGCCACCAACCGACACGACGGCATCGGGCTTCAGCTCACGCAGCAATGCGATGCACCGCCGACGCGCCGCAACGAGTTGAAGGACCATGCGAACGTTCGCGGCGATGCCGGAAGGCGCGAACGACCGTTTGAGTCCCGAGACGGGCAGAAGCGTATGTGGATAGTCGGTGTCACCCAGCAGTTGACCGTCGATACCGCGGACCGTGCCAACCACATGGATGTCGTGTGGGGCGATACCACGCTCTTCGAGCATCTCGGCGATGGCGATCGCCGGAAGCACGTGACCGCTCGTTCCGCCGCCCGTTATGACGACGTTCGTCACGAGAGACTCACTTCATGTTGCGTGCGACGTTCAGCAACAAGCCCGCAGCCGCCATCGAAACGAGGAGCGAACTGCCTCCGTAGGAGATGAAGGGCAAGGTGAGACCCGTGACCGGCATCGTCGCGGTGACCCCACCGATGTTGATGAAAGCCTGGACCGCGAACCATGAGGTAATTCCACCAGCAATCAGGGCCCCAAAGACGTCTCTCGCTCCAAGAGCCGCCTGGATACCGAAAAGAACGAGCCCGAGGAACATGCCGAGCACCGCAAGCACGCCGAGAAGGCCGAACTCCTCGGCGATGATGGCGAAGATGAAGTCGCTGTGCGCGAGGGGGACGTAGCCCCACTTACCGGCGCCTTCGCCGACACCGACGCCGGTGATACCACCGTTGGCGATGCTGATCATCGATTGATACACCTGGTAGCCGTCGTGGAGTTTCGTCTCGTCGAGATTGAGAAAGGCGGTCCAGCGGTTGCGTCGGTAGTCGACGCGCATCACCTCCGCAACGCCTGCGGCACCCATCACAATTCCGGTGACGGCGAGAACCGACACCTTGGTTCCCGCGATGAACAACACACCAAAGACGATGGCCGCGAAGACGATTGCGCTGCCAAGGTCTTTCTGCATGACACAGAGTCCGCTCGCGATACCAAGAAAGACGATGACGGGCCAGAAGGTGCGGCGCACGTCATGGACTTCACGGAACCGTTCGGAGAGAACCTTCGCGCAGACGAGCAGCACCGCGATCTTCAAGAATTCCGACGGCTGGAAACCCAGAACGCCGGTGCCCACCCAGGCCCGTGCGCCACGCACCTCGACGCCCCAACCCGGAACGAACGGCAAGAACATTGCAAAGACGCCCACCCCGAAGATGACCGGCGCCCACTTTTTCCACACGATGTAGGGCATGCGGTACGTGAAGAACATCACGAACGCGCCAATTGCCGCCCAGAACAACTGCTTGTTGAAGATGTACATCGGCGAATTGCGGCTGTGCAGCATCGACACCGACGATGCGGACAGCACCATCACGAGGCCGAACATGACGAGCAGGATCGTGATCGCGAGGATGCCGAAGAACGCCGCCGGAGGCGGACCCGACGTGAGCTTGCGGTTTGCCGCAATTCCCGTGCGTTCAAGCGTCGCGCGACGGCGCTCGGCGACCGAAAGATTTCCCTTCATGGCGGGACTGAGATTTGCAGGTTTGACGGTTGAAGTCATTGATGCCCCTTGACGAATTCGAGCACGCAACGCGCAAAGTCCCGACCACGCTCTTCGTAATTGCGGTACCAGTCGAAGCTGGTACATCCCGGCGACAACAAGACGACGTCCCCCCGCTCGGCAAATCCACCGGCGAGCGCCACCGCTTCACCCATCGACGTTGCGAGCCCCGAAGGACAGCGCCCCGCGAAATGCGAAACGACCTCTTCCCCGCTTTCCCCGATTCCAACGACCGCCCGCACGGACGTGCCGACCTGCGCGATCCCGGCGAGGTCGAGGCCCTTGTTGCGACCGCCCGCAATCAAAACGATCGAGGGGAAGGCACGGAGTGCCGTCGCGACGGCATGTGGTGACGTCGCCTTTGAATCGTTGTACCAAGCAATTCCCGCGGACTCCGCAACGAACTCGATGCGATGGTGGGACGGCCTGAAGGTTGCGAGGGCTGCCGCGGCGCCCGACAGCGAGCCTGTGCCGGACTCGAGAACCGTTGCCGTCGCTGCGAGCGAGTTGGTGATGTCGTGCGGGAGAGCGCGCGGCATTTCCACGGCTGCGATGATTTCTGCTCCTCCGGCAAACAGACGGCCGTCGTTGCAGACGTAGTCGTCGTGCGAATCGAAGCCAAACGTCACGACTCTCGCCCGTGTGTTGCGCGCCGCAGCCACGATTGTCGGGTCAGCCGAAGGCGCGACAGCCGCGTCGCGCTCGGTGGCCGCTGCCCAAATGCGCGCTTTCGATGCTCTGTACGTGTCCATGTCCCGATGCCAGTCGAGATGATCGGGGGCCAGGTTCAGCCAAGCCCCTGCCTCGACGCGGAAGTCGCGGGTCAGTGCCAGCCGAAAACTCGAGCACTCGACGACGAAAGCATCGACATCGTCATCGAGCGCCGCGATCAAGGGCGTCTCTGTGTTGCCGACCGCGGCAACGCGGCGTCCGGATTCGCGGATCATCGCCGCGGCAAGAAGCGTCGTTGTCGTTTTGCCGTCGGTGCCGGTGATGCCGATCATCGGGCGCGGGCCGCCGACACGCTGCTGCTCCCAACGGTAGGCAAGCTCGATCTCCGACACTGCCTCCCGGTCGAGGTCATTGGCAACCGCGAACAACGGGTGCGACTCGGGCACGCCCGGCGCGGGCATGACGAAGTCGACGCTTTTCACCAAACCCGACAGCGTGCCGAGATCGGGGGCGATGCTGAGGTCCGCGCCGAGGTCGGAGGCCAGAACGTCGTGAGCGGGGTTCGGCTTGTCGTCGACCAGGACGGGTTCGACGTCTCGTGCGGCAAGCGCACGCGCGACCGCATTTCCCGCGATGCCGAGTCCGAACACCAACGCCCTCAACGTCAACCAACCTGCCGCGTGAAGTCGCCGATGAAGAGCGCGAGTGCAGTCGCAACGCAGATGCCCTGGATGATCCAGAAACGAATGATCACACTCGTCTCCGGCCAGCCGACCAGTTCGAAGTGGTGATGAATCGGCGACATACGCAACAGGCGACGTTTGCGACCCGACGCTTTGAAGACACCCATCTGGACCGCGACCGACCCCGCCTCGAAGACGTTGATACCGCAGATGAGCAACAACAGCAGATGCGTGTTTGTCGTGACCGCGAGCAAGCCGAGCGCCGCGCCAATTCCCAAGGCTCCGACGTCGCCCATGAAGATCTTCGCCGGCGCCGCATTCCACCAAAGAAAGCCGGCGCACGCCCCCGCGAATGCGGCGGCCAACACCGCGAGGTCGAGTGGATTGACCAAGCCGTACAACTCGGGGTTACGGAAGGCCCAGTACGCGATGATCGTGTAGGCGAGGAACGAAAGCAGCGCCGAGCCGCCCGCGAGGCCGTCGAGACCGTCGGTGACGTTCACCGCGTTCGTCGCACTCCACACCATGACCGCACCCCAGACGACCCACACCGGCCACGGAAGTTCCCAACCGGGGTTGTCGGCACGCGTGATCGAAAAGTTCTGACTGACGTTCGTCGCCGCTGCAAGCCACCACAGGAACAACACCGTCAGGCCGAACGTGACGTAACCCTTCTTCTTCCAGAAGATGCCCCTGTTGTGCGCCTTGCGCACCTTGATGAAGTCGTCGAGGAAACCCATCGCGGCCATGACGACGATGCACGCCCACATGATGAGCGCCTGATCGGAGAACGCAAGGCCCTCGCGCAGGTGCGCAACGGCCCAACCGACGAGGGCCGACAGCACGATCGCGACACCGCCCATCGTCGGCGTCCCCTGCTTGTAGTTGTGATGGGTCGGCCCGAGGTCTTCCTTGCCGAGAATCGGCTGACCACGGCCGATGCGGCGGAAAAAGGTGATCAGGTACCGCGTGCCGAACAGCGAAACCAGCATCGCCATGGCGCCACCAATGAACACGGCGATCATTTCGCACCTCCCATGACCCGCAGAAGTGCACCGCGTGCCTCGTCCATGTCGTCGAAGTCGAGAGTCACCGTACCAATCGTCTGACCTCGCTCGTGGCCTTTCCCTGCAATCACGACAATGTCACCCGCCGCCGCCGTTTCAACCGCGTGACTGATCGCGTCACGACGATCGAGAATGACTTGGAAATTTTCACCATGCGGGCTCCCGACAGTCACCTGTTGGGCGATCGTCGCCGGGTCTTCGGACCTTGCGTTGTCCGTCGTGACGATCACAACGTCGGCAAGTTCACCTGCGATACCCCCCATCAACGGGCGCTTCGTCGCATCACGGTCGCCACCGCAACCGAACACGACCGACAGCTTTGCTCCCGACGCGAGCGTCGCCCGCGCGGCAGACAGCACCGCGCGCAGCGAATCAGGCGTGTGGGCGTAGTCAACATAAACCGTGAACGGCGCCTCAACCTCGACACGCTCGAGTCGACCCGGTACTCGATCGAGGCTTGCAAGACCGTTGACGATGTCCGCATCGGAAATTCCCAGAACCCGCGCGGTGGTTGCCGCAGCGAGGGCGTTGTACACGTTGTGCCGCCCACCGAGCGGGACCACCAAGTCGAGACCGCACCACGAAAAAGAGTTCGACGACAGTGATTCGACAAGATTCGAAACATCGCTCAGGCCGTACCCGTGGACACGACCGCGACCACCGAGGCGCTCGAAGAGGATGCGACCGTGTTCGTCGTCGACATTGACGATCGAATCGTCCGCCACACCAGCTTCGAAGAGCCGCGACTTCGCTTCGAAATATGCCTCGACAGTTCCATGAAAGTCGAGGTGATCGTGACCGAGATTCGTGAACACGGCGGCACGGAAGGTGGTTCCGTGGGTTCTGTCGAGCACGAGGGCGTGCGAAGTCACTTCCATGATGACGACACGACGGCCGGCCTTGACGGCGCCACGAATGGCACGCTGGAGATCGGTCGCCTCGGGAGTCGTTCGCGCGCCGGCCAGCGTGCCGAACACTTCGGGAGAACGACCGGCAGAGACGCAGATCGACGCCAACATTGCCGCGGTCGTCGTCTTGCCGTTGGTTCCGGTAATCCCAACAACGGGAACTTCACGACTCGGATTGCCGTGCACCATGGCCGCGCACAAGGCCACGGCTCGCCGCACGCTTGACGGGTCGACCACGATCATTGGCACGCCCGAGTCCGTCACCGGTCGCGTCACGAGTAGTGCGACGGCACCGTGCTGCACGGCAGCGGATGCATGGTCGTGACCGTCGTGCGTGTCGCCAACAACACAACAGAAAAGTGATCCGGGCGTCACCGCGCGCGAGTCGAGATGGGCGTCGAGGATTTCGGCATCGCCCGTGCGCGAGCGCAACCAACCATTGCGGTCGAGTTCGGCGGCCAGAGCGGAGAGCTTCATGGTCGCGACACGCCTAGTGCCCCGACTCGCCGGCTCGCGCGTACGGGTCGACCTTCGCGCACGGTTCGGTGGTTGCCGGCGGCTTGATGCGCAGTTCACGGGCGACGAAGGCACCGATGTCGGAGAACACCGGCGCTGCCGCCGTACCACCGAAGCGGTCACGCGAGCCTGCATCGGGTTCGTCGATCGAGACGAGAATCGTCACCTGCGGGTCCTCGGCCGGCAGGAACCCGACGAAGCTGGCGAAGTACTTGCGGCCCGTCTGGTCGGAGCCGTACGTGCCGTCCTTTTGAACCTTGTAACCGGTGCCGGTCTTGCCCGCAACCGTGAGTCCGGGGATCTTCGCGAGCGTGCCGGTGCCGAAGCACACCACGTCACGCATCATCAGGTTCATCTGCGTCGCGGTTTCCTGCGTGAGCACGGGGCGGGTCGACGACGCGGCCACGTCGCGCTTGCGACCTTTGGCATCGATCGTTGCCTGCACGAGCCGTGGAGCAACGTAGGTGCCGTTGTTGGCAACCACGTTCACTGCAGAAACCAACTGCAGCGACGTGGAGGCGAAGCCGTATCCATAGGCGACGGTGATCTTTTCCGTGCCCTGCCACTGGTCGACGGGCTTCAGGATTCCAGCGCTCTCGTTCGGGAAGTCGAGGGCAGTCTTGTCACCAAAACCGAAAGCATGGAGATACGACTCGAGCGTCGAAGTCGAAACACGCTGGGCGGTGAGCACGGTTCCGAGGTTTGACGACTTCACCAGGATTTCTCTCACGGGCATTTCCTGAGTCGGGTGAGGGTATGCATCGCGAATCACGTACTCGTCGAACTTCTGGATGCCGGGAACGTGGAACACGCTCTCGGGAGTCACCGCGCCTTCGTTCAGGGCTGCTGCGATGCTGAACACCTTCGCCGTTGATCCCGTTTCGTGGGCCTCGACTGCGGCGTAGTTGCCGCTGTTCGAATACGTGCCATCGTCCTTGCGTCGAATGTTCGCCATCGCGTACACGTCGCCGGTCTTGGTGTTCATCACGATCGCGGTGCCGCCGCGCGCACCGACTTGGCGCACCCGCGACAAAAGCGTCTGGTTCAACTGGAACTGAATCGACCGATCGAGCGTGAGCACGAGATCGTTTCCGGGGACCGGGTCGACTTCGACATTGCTCGCACCCGGAATCGAACGACCGTCCTTGTCCTGCTCGCGCACGAAACGGCCGTCCTTGCCCGTCAGTACGTCGTTGTACTGGGCTTCGAGACCCGCGATACCGACTCCTTCGGTATCGGTCGTGCCGACGACGGCAAGCGCGGATGAATCCACCACCATGCGGTCGGGCTCTTTGTACGCGCCGACTCCCGGGAGTCTCAGATCCGTCACTGCTTTCGCCCGTGCCGGGTCTATCTGCCGCGCGACGAAAGTGAAACTAGACGCCTTTGCCGTGAGTACGGTCGCGAGTTCTTGCTCGCGCGCCGCATCGAATTGCATCAGACCCGCGATCGCGCGTGCAGTACCGACCGGATCGACGACCATCGTCGGGTCGGCGTACAGGGTCATTTTCGGCACCGACATCGAGATCTCGCGACCATTGCGGTCGAAGAGAGCGCCACGCTCTGCGCGCAACGTAGTCGTACGCATGCGGGCATCGAGCCCCGCGGCGCGATACTCGTCGCCCGAAACCGTCTGCAGGTAGCCGACCTTCACGACGAGCGTGAGCAAAAGAACGACGAGCACGCCGACGGCCCAGCGGAGACGACGCTTGATCGGCGGTGTCGCCTGGCGTGTCTTCGACGGACGAATGAGGACGCTGCGAACGATGCGCAGACCGGGGGAACGACGGCGCGTCGATTTGCGGCGGGCCGACTGGCGTTGCGGGGTGGTCCGACGTGCGGGCGGACGCGAACCGCGCTGGGGGTGACGCGCGCTCGTCGACCTGCGGGCGGACGGACGCGATTCGACCGCGCGCACATGTGCCCGCTGCCGTGCCTGTGCTGACGACCGTGACGCGGGCCGCGTCGCGTGTTCACGAACCGTCACGGCGCACCGTCGACTTCCGACTTGATCCGACCAAATTCGTCGAGCGGCGACGACTCTTCGTCTGCAACACGGTCCATCAGGTCGCCGGTTGAAGCGAGAACGGTGGCCACAATCGCGGCATCAACCGGAATGAACCGAGCATTGCCCGCGGGCTTCATTCCCAGTTTTGCGGCCTCAGAGGAAAGGCGGCCGGGCGACTCCAGAAAAGCGCGTTCGTGGCGAAGATCGTTGTAGTGATCTCTCGCCATCACAACCGAGCGGTTGAGACCATCGAGACGCATCTGCTGCTTGGCCAGCTCGGTGCGCAACAAAGCCGCGAAGAAGAGCAGTGCACAGAGGACTGCCGCAACAACCGTCACCACCCCGACGACACGACCGCCACGCTGAACGACGACGAGTTGCGGTCGATCGGCCGGCGTAGCGGGGCGTTGTGTGGCCGTGATCCGGGGGCGCATCGCTGCAGTCATCAGCACTCCCCTTCCGACACGGTGGCGACCGGAAGCTTTTCGACGACACGGAATCGCGCACTACGGGCGCGTGGGTTCGACTCGATTTCCGCATGTGACGGGTGCCGGGGGGCGCGCACCCGTCTCACGCGCGGCGTTGCGCCACACGCGCAGGGCAGGCCGGGACGGCACGTGCAGCCACCGGTTTCCGCCCTGCGGAGAACGTCTTTCACGATGCGGTCCTCGCCCGAGTGGTACGAGATCACTGCCACGCGACCGTTTGCGCACGTTGCGTCGATTGCGGCCTCGAGGGCGATGGGAAGCTGTTCGAGTTCGGCGTTGACCTCGATGCGCAGTGCCTGAAATGTCCGCTTCGCAGGATGCCCGCCGCGACGACGTGTCGCGGCGGGGATCGCTGCAGTGACAGTGGCAGTCAGCTGTGAGGTCGTTGTGATCGGCCGTGCGGCGACGATCGCGTCGGCAATCCGACGGGCGAAACGTTCGTCGGCGTGGTCGCGCAAGATGCGGGCGAGATCGTCACGCTCGTAGGTGTTCACCACGTCCGCCGCGGTCAGTGTTTGAGAGCGGTCCATCCGCATGTCGAGGGGGGCCTCGACACGGTAGGAAAAACCTCGCTCGGCAACGTCGAGTTGCGGTGACGAAACGCCGAGGTCGAAGAGCGCACCCGAAACCCGTGTTGCGCCGACTTCGGGCAGCACGCCGGCAAGCAAGTCGCCCAGTTCGCCGAACGTCGCATGGCGTGTCGTCGCGCGGGCACCGAAACGGGCCAAGCGTTCGCCTGCCGAAACGAGCGCGATCTCGTCGCGGTCGACGCCGATGATTGAAATGTCGGGCCTCGCGTCGAGAAGTGCGACGCTGTGTCCTGCGCCACCGAGCGTCGCGTCCACGATGTGCCCTGCGGGCACTCCGGCAAACGTTTCGACGATCTCGCGCTCCATCACGGGCGCGTGTCGGAATTCCTGTGCTTCGCTCACCGGCAGCCCCTCGGCCGACGAATGCCGCCGGGATTTCTCCCCGGAACGCGCGAGACGGTAGCGGGCGGAGTTGGAGCTAGCCATCTTGCCGACCGAGAGACTGCCGGTGAGCGAAACATCTGGGTGTTGCATTCCGTCACCATCACTGTCCCGAACCGGCGATCTTTTCCGTGCCGGCGCTTGCGATGCGACCGAATCGCGTGGGCTCCCAGATCTCCACGCGGTCGAATGCACCTGTGACGATGACTTTCGAATTCAGACTGAGTCCCGCGAACGTCCTCATCTCTTCGGTGAGAAGCACGCGACCCTGGGCGTCGATGGTGACTTCCGCTGCGCTACTGGAAATGGCCCTCAGCTGGTCGCGACCCATTTCGCCGCGACGCACCTTTTCGATCATTTCCTGTCCGAAGCTCTTGAAGTCCTCCGACGTCCAGACGGTGACGCACTTGTCATCGCCGAGAACGAGGAAGCAACGGGGTTCCAACTGCGGCCGGAACGCAGCGGGCAACGCAAGTCGACCCTTGGGGTCGAGCTGCCGCTCGTGCGTGCCGACAAACACGTTGTCTCCGTCCCGACGCCCCTTCTCCGCCGCGTGAGGGTTTCCCCACCCGCACCCACGGGGCGGGCATCACCTCCCCGCAGGCATCACCACTATGCCCCACTTTTCCCCACTTTGCAAGCATCTCTCCCCACTTTCTCCCCACTCAGCTCCACAAGGGGGTCGTCAGGGTGTTTTCGGGCAATCCACAAACACGCGTGGATGACGCAGAAGTGCAGAAAAATACGGGCTGTTTGCGGTGGGGCCAGATGGCCCAACTCGCGGACGTCGAGCGTGGGGAAAAGTGGGGAACGTCAGCGCATGGGCAGACGCGCAGCGACCCGCTCGGCCACGTTCTTCGGGTCGAGTCTCGGAATCACGCTGACGAACGTGGCCACACGCGCAGGGTCGTCCCGCAACATCGGCAACGCGCCGACGTGGCGCTCCACATCCCAGGCGAAGTAAGCGACGCACTGGAAGCGTGCCATGTCGCGCGTGCGACGCTGACTCACTCCGACAACTTTCGCGCCGGCCGACGTGAACACCTCACCCGTACCGCGACCCGCAACACACAAAGTCTTGGACCAGGCGTTGGCGATATGCGGACCCTCGTTCACGACGAGGTCGTTCATGTCCAGCGTTGCAAGCGCATCTCGCCACGCGCGACCAACGAAGTGCATCGCCCGTCCGACGTCGTCAACCCACAAAGCGTCGTCGCGCGGTATCACGACGTCGAGCCACACTGAATCGACGGGATCGACGAGAACCGCTCCTCCGCCACTACGGCGACGGGCAACGTCGACATTCCTCCCGGCACAGAAGTTGTCGTCGATGTCAACGGCGTGCTGCGACGATCCAAGAACGAATGCCGGTCGCGTGGGCCGCATCAGCCACACGCCACGCCGGACGGGAAGTTCTGACGAATGGAGCGTTTGCGCGTCGGCCTCGATCGCCTCGATTGCCCAATCGCATGATTCGCCCACAGGCCAATCCTGCGGGCTCAGGAGGCTTTTGCCAAATACGGCTTCCACGCCTCGGGAACACGCGACACGGCAAGCGTGATCCACGCGGCCTCGCGGGGTGCCAAAGGTGACGACGCAAGGGGCATGCCGGCTTCCTCGGGTGTGCGGTCACGCTTGCGAAGGTTGCACGGGCGACAAGCGGCCGTGACGTTTTCCCACACGTGCATTCCACCCCGAGAGCGGGGCATGACGTGATCGATGCTGTCGGCCGGGGCTCCGCAGTACTGGCACCGGTGACCGTCGCGGGCCATGACCGCGCGTCGCGACAGCGCGGTGCGGCGGTGGTACGGAACACGCACCACGTAGCGCAGACGAATCACCAGCGGTGACGGCAGTGCAAAACGTTCGGCGCGCAACTGGCTGCCATCGTCTTCGACGAGGTCGGCCTTGTCGGCGAGCACAAGACACGCGGCACGACGCACCGACACGATGCTGAGCGGCTCGTAAGTGGCGTTGAGAACGAGCGCGCTCCGCACGGTTATCTCCGTCCGGGTCTGGGTGGTCTGCTCGTGGCGGCTCTCACGACCGCCCTGCGATTTCCGACTTGTGCTCGGACTTGCACCATGAGAGATATTTCAGCAGGTCTTGCGGCTCGATGGAATGCTTTGGGTCGCCGTACTGAATGGTGGAGCGCATTGCGACGTACTCGGTCGTCGGTAACGGCAGGAACGGCGCGCGATGCCACCACCCGGGCTGGGCCAAGCGGCGCGCCTGTCGCAGCGCGGTCGACCACAAGCGCGGCCGACCCAGCACCGCAAGAAACGCGCGTACGCCGACTATTTCGGCTCCTTCGGCAGGCCGAGAACCATCTCACCGACGATGTTCTTTTGGATCTGCGACGAACCCGCGTAGATCGTTCCGGCACGGGCGTTCAAGAAGGTCATCGCCCAGCTGTTCGTTGAGTTCGGCGCACCCGGATCGTCGGCGCCGAATGCCGACGACGGCATGCGTCCGGTCGGCACGAGACCATCGGCCCCCATGATGTCCATGGCAAGTTCGGTGACGACCTTGTGGTACTCGCTCCAAAGCAATTTGCTGATCGCCGCATCGGGGCCGGGTTGATGGCCGCGCAGGAACTGCGTCAACGTGCGGTAACCGACAAAGCGCATCATCTGCACGCGCGTGTAGCACCATGCGAGACGCTGACGGATCTTCGGGTCGTTGTTCTTGCCGTAGGCGCGCGCCATCTCGACAAGTCGGTCGAGTTCGGCCTGGTACCGGATCGAGTTCACAGCCGCGGCGGCACCGCGCTCGAAACCGAGAAGCGTCATCGCAACGGCCCAACCGTTGTTCACTCCCCCGATGACGTTTTCCTTCGGCACGACGACGTCGGTGTAGAAAACCTCGTTGAATTCGCTCTCACCCGAGATCATCTTGATCGGCCGAACTTCGATACCCGGTTGGCGCATGTCGACGAGCAGAAACGAAATTCCCTTGTGACGCGGGGCATCGGGGTCGGTGCGCGCAAGCGTGAAGATGTGGTCGGCCAGGTGACCCGCCGAAGTCCAGATCTTCTGACCGTTCAGAATCCACTGGTCACCGTCGAGCTGTGCCTTGAGGCCGAGGTTGCTGAGGTCGGAACCGGCGTTCGGTTCGCTGTATCCCTGACACCACACGTCGTCACCCGAGAGAATGCGCGGGATGTAGTGCTTCTTTTGTTCTTCGGTGCCCCAACGGAGAATCGTGTTTCCGAGCATCTGGATTCCGAACACATCGTTGGGGCCACCCGTTGGTACGCCCGCACGCGCGAACTCTTCGTTCAGCACAACCATCTCCAGCGACGACAGCCCCGCGCCGCCGTACTCCTTCGGCCAGTCGGGTGCGAGGTAGCCGTTCTTGTGCAACACGACGCGCCAGTCGGTCACGAAACGCTCGAGCGCCTCACCCTCGAGAGCGCCGATGCCCGCCCAGTCAGCCGGCAGATTGTCGGCAAGAAACTGGCGGACAGTCGCGCGGTAGGAGTCTGCTTCGGACGGGTAGACGGGCTGCATGCCCGAAACTTAGTCGCGCGGGAAGCGATCGCGAATGCGGGCCGAGCCAATTTTGCTGTTGCGCAGGGACGCCGCGATGTCCTGGACGCCCACCTTTCCGATGGCCCGCAGTTGACGCTCGATGACGAGGGCACAACCCAACATCACGAGAAACCCAACGAAGGCCAGCAGAAAGTGGATCTGCAGCGCAACGACCGTCAGCGCAAGACCGAGAATCACCCCGAGCACGGCCCACCGCACCGAGCGCGCCGACTGGCGGTAGAGACCCGCAGGCGAGGCCAACTGCGCGAAACGCTGGTCGGTCTGCAACTGCTCCTCGATCTGACGGAGGATCCTCTGCTCGTCGTCTGACAATGGCACCCCGTCAGTCTCGCAGGTCTGCGGGCGATCCTCAACGCGTGTCACCATCCGAGGACGCAGGTCCCCACGGTTTCTCGCCGATCTCGCCCAGATCCGCGCCGTCGCGGAGGGCCGAGACCGTGCGAATCGCATCGCCCCCGAACTTGCGACGGATTTCATCCATGACGCCGCTCGCACTCGCCCACGTTGCTTCATCGACACGCCCTTCGTCCTCTTCGTCGAACAGCGACCCTTGGACCGGTCCCGCGGGGCCGTCGGCATCTTCGAACTGAGACGCCGACACGCCGAGCAGTCGCACCCCCTGGTGCACTTCGATTGCATCCAGCAACGGTCCGAGCGCGTCGACGAAACCTGGACCACTCGAACGGGCGGTGTCCACGGTGATGCTGCGCGTGATCGAACGAAAGTTCGAGAACTTGATCTTCAGCGTGAGTGTCCGCGCCCGCGTGCCGTTCGCGCGCACGCGGGTGGCGACTGCTTCGCAGAGCCGTACGAGGTGACGACGTAGGTCCTCGACGTCGGCGATGTCGTCCATGAATGTTTCTTCATGACCGATCGACTTTGCCTCCCGCTCGGACTCGACCGGGCGCTCGTCGCGGCCCCACGAGAGTTCGAACAAGTGCCGGCCGGTCGCGTCACCGAGGGCGGCGACGAGATGCTCGAAACCGATCGTGGCCAGATCACCGACGGTCTTCACGCCGATGCGGTCGAGTCGCGCATGCGTGGCCGGCCCCACGCCCCACAAAGCACGCACCGGAAGTGGATGCAGGAACTCCACTTCACGGCCGGGTTCGACCACGACGACACCTTCGCCCGGGTGAATAGAGCCCCCTGTCACCCGCGGCTTCGCCGCCTTCGATGCAATCTTGGCAACGAACTTGTTCGCGGCGACACCAACGCTGCACGTGATCCCGACCTCCGCTGCCACTCGCGCTCGGATGTCGTCGGCGATCACGACGGCAGAGCCATGTGTGCGCAACGCACCGCTCACGTCGAGGAACGCCTCGTCGAGGGCGATGCCTTCGACAAGCGGCGTGTACGACCGAAAAATGGAATGCACCTGACCACTCACTTCGCGATAGACCGCGGGGCGGCCCGGGAGAAAAACAGCGCTCGGACACAACCTTCGCGCCTGCGACGACGACATCGCACTGAAGACGCCGAACTTTCTCGCCTCGTACGACGCAGCGGCGACGACACCCCGCGAGCCCTCGCCGCCGACAACGACGGGAAGCCCCCGCAGGCGGGGATCGTCACGCAACTCCACCGCCACGTAAAACATGTCCATGTCGACGTGGAGAATCGTTCGCTGCGGGCTCATCGTCGGAACCGAGCCTACGATGTCGCCGTGAATCACGAGACGGACGCAACCCCCCGACCGTTGTCCGCACTCCCCTCGCGCGGTGCGCGCATCGCCGCCTACGCCGCGGTCGTGCTGGGCGGACTCGCGGGCGGACTCATCGGCTACGGACTGGTCGACGTGCAATGCACGGGCGATTGCGCAACACCCCTCGGGCTCGGTCTTTTCGTTGGGGCCGTTGTCACCGCGGGCGGCACGGCAATCGTGTCGGTTCTCGTTCTCCGCGCACTCGGCGAATGGCGCGAGTTGCAGGATCGCCGATGACCATCGACCTTGCAGGTGAACTGCTCGCCCTCGCGACGACGCTCGCCACGCGCGTCGGCGACACCGCCCTTGCCGGACGCCGTATCGGCCTGCGCAACGTCGAGACAAAGTCGACACCAACCGACATGGTCACCGAATACGACCGCGCCACGGAACGCGAGATCGTCACGACCCTGCGGCGCGTCAGACCGGATGACGCGATCGTCGGCGAGGAAGACGGCAGCCACGACGGCACCTCGGGCATCACGTGGTTCGTCGACCCGATCGACGGCACGACTAACTTTCTCTACGATCTTCCCATGTGGACGGTCTCGATCGGCGTCCACGATGCCGACGGCGAACTGTGTGGCGTCGTCTATGCACCCGCCCTGCGCGAAACGTTCACCGCAATACGTGGTCGCGGCGCATTCCTGAACGGCCACCGCATCGCGTGCAGCGACGTCACCGACCCGACACGCGCACTCGTGGGGACCGGGTTCAACTACTCGCCCGCAAACCGCGTCGTGCAGGCGAACCGCTTCCCACATTTCATCGACAAAATCCGTGACGTCCGCAGGCTTGGTTCTGCGTCGCTCGACCTGTGTTTCGTCGCCTGCGGCAGATACGACGCATATTTCGAAGAGCATCTCTACCCGTGGGATCTCGCCGCCGGATCGCTCATTGCCTCCGAGGCCGGCGCCCACGTCGAGACCACCGACGGCCCCACCGCACTGGCGGTCATGGCGGCGAATCCGGCGCTATTTCCACAAATAAAGCGCATTCTTTTGCCATAAACGCCCTTGCCGAGTTCACGTTTGTCGGCGGCAACTACATCCCTGAATTATTCTCTCCCGACATGGAGCCGTCCGGGATCACGCGTGTGCTGTTGGTCGAAGACGACCCGCGTATCCGCGCAACGGTTCGTGACGGGCTCGAAACACAGGGCTGCAGTGTCGCCGAAGCACCGTCCGCAGAAGATGCACTCGCCAACTTTCGTGACGTCGCACCCGACGTGGTGCTCGTCGACGTGATGCTTCCCGGCATCGACGGGCTCGAACTATGTCGCCATCTTCGGACGATCAGTGACGTGCCGATCATCATCGTTTCTGCTCGCGCCGCCATCGAGAACATCATTCACGGACTCGAAGCAGGCGCCGACGACTACATGACCAAGCCAGTCGACACGAAGGAACTTTGTGCGCGCATTCGCGCGTCGCTGCGACGCGTCGGTAAACACGCGAGGGATTCCCATCACATTGTCGGTGACCTCGATATCCGCCCCGACGAGGGTCGGGTTCTGCGTGCCGGTGCCGAGGTGAAGTTGACGAAGACAGAATTTCGTCTCCTGTGTGAACTGGCCGCCGCCCCCGACAAGGTGTTCAGCCGCGAACTATTGCTCGACCGAGTGTGGGGCTACGGCTACTTCGGAGACGGAAGGTTGGTCGACGTCCACATCAGACGTCTGCGCACGAAGATCGAACTCGACCCCGCGAACCCACGTCACGTTGTCACCGTGCGCGGTCTTGGATACCGACTCGACAAACAGGTCCCCTGATCCGGCAACTACCCTGAGGCGATGACATACGTCGTCGCAATCGATGCGGGCACCACGGGCGTTCGAAGCCGCGCGATTTTTCCCGACGGCCGCGAAGCCGACGCGGCGTATCTCGAGTTCACGCAGTACTTCCCCGCCCCCGGCCTTGTCGAACACGACGCCGAGGAAATCTGGGATGCGGCGCGCAGAACCCTCGCCGAGGTCATCGGCCGCGTCGGCACCCTCCCGGCGGCCATCGGCATCACCAACCAGCGCGAGACAATCGTCGCCTGGGATCGTTCCACCGGAGCAACCTTCGGGCGTGCCATCGTCTGGCAAGACAGACGCACGACCGAACGCTGCCTGACCCTTGCTCCGCATCTCGCCACCGTGCGCGCCACCACGGGTCTCGTGCTCGACCCCTACTTCAGCGGCACAAAGATCGAATGGATGCTGCACAACGGCGTGCGGCCATCGCCGACACTCGCCTTCGGCACGATCGACAGTTGGCTGCTGTGGAAACTGACCAACGGTGCGGTGTTCGCAACGGACGAATCGAACGCCAGCCGCACCATGCTGTGGGACATCACCGCCCATGAATGGAGCCGTGAAATTTGTGATCTCCTCGGCGTGCCATTGACATCGCTTCCCGAGGTGCACGATTCGAGTGGACGCTTCGGTGTCACGTCGGCCGACGGTTTGCCATCGGGGATTCCGATTTCAGGCATCGCCGGCGATCAACAGGCTGCACTCTTCGGACAGGCATGTTTTGCCGAAGGCGACGCGAAGAACACTTACGGCACGGGCAGTTTCGTTCTCATGAACGCCGGAACGCAGTGTCCGGACCCGACCGAGGGCATGCTCACCACCGTCGCCTGGAGAATCGGAGGCGCCACGACGTACGCCGTCGAAGGTTCCATCTTCGTCACGGGTGCCGCAGTGCAATGGCTGCGCGATGGATTGGGCATGATTCGCGAGTCGAGCGACATCGAAACCCTGGCCTCGCAGGTATCCGACACCGGCGGGGTCGTTTTCGTACCCGCCCTCACCGGTCTCGGCAGCCCGTGGTGGGACGCCGATGCACGCGGAGCAATCTTCGGCATCACCCGCGGGACAACCGCCGCGCACCTTGCACTCGCAACACTCGAAGCAATGGCGTTCCAAACGCGCGACGTCATCGAGGCAATGACCGCAGCGACGGGCATTCCCATCCGCACACTGCGCGTCGACGGCGGTGCGGCCGGAAACGATCGACTGATGCAGATCCAGGCCGACCAGCTTGGAATCGTGGTCGAGCGACCCGTTGACCGGGAAACGACCGCCGTTGGCGCCGCATTGTTGGCGGGTCTCGCAGAAGGCGTGTGGGGCAGCCCCGAAGCCGCGGCCGCCTCGCGGCGCATCGACCGTCGCTTCGAGCCGAATCCAGAACTGAAGATTTTCGCCGACATCACCCACGGACAGTGGCGCGAGGGCGTACGTCGAGTGACTCTGAATTGCCGCTGACGAGCGCTTGGATCAGTCGCCGGAACCGACGAAAGCGGCGCCAATTGCGCCGGCGCGCTCACCCAGCGTCGCCGCGGTGATCACGGGCATCGCGCGACCGACATGGCTTTGCTCGACGCCGTTGAAACGTCTCGTGATCGCGGCGACAACTTCAGTGCGTGCACCGAGTCCCCCTCCGAGCACGATGCAAGCGGGGTCGAAGATGTTGACGAGATTGTGCAAACCGAGCGCCGCCCAATCGGCAAATTCATCCAACGCTCGCGCCGCGGATTCGTCACCACGCCCATAGGCCTCGAGGACTGCCTCGGAGCGGGCCACACCCGCGATCCGGGCAAGCCCACCGCCCGACACATAAGCCTCCCAGCACCCGCGGCGGCCGCACGGACAGGAAAGTCCACCACGCTCGACGACCATATGGCCGTATTCCGCCGCGAAACCATTGGCGCCGCGCGCCACACGGCCGCCGGCGATCGTGCCACCACCGATACCTGTGCCAATCGTGATCGCGAGCACTTCGTCGAACCCACGAGCTGCTCCGAGTCGCCATTCCGCCACGGCAGTGCACGTTCCGTCGTTGTCAACAACGACGGGCACGCCCAACTGCTCTGACAGCATTGCGCGAAGTGGTACTTCGCGCACTCCGGGCAAGTGGGTCGTCGTCACAGCCGTGCCCTCGCGCGTCACCAGTGCGGCGATTCCCAAGCCCACGGAGGTGATGCCATCGAAGCCACGCGCCAGACCGACCACCGCCCCAACCGCATCGCCCGCCGCGTCGGTCGCGACGCGCCGTTCTTCGACGACCCGCGCCTCGCCCCCGACATCGTCGATGACGACGCACAGCGTCTTCGTTCCACCTATGTCGATGCCCAACCTTCTCATTGCGGTTGGCTCATTGGGGACGCTCGAATCGGGTGATCAGGCTTCGCAGCGCGACTTCAACTCGGTGAGCGTGTGCAGGATGCGATTCTCCGCGCGACGCTTGACGAAGCCCGGCAATGGGATCACCAGGTCGATCGAGAGGTCATAGGTGACGAGCGTCCCATTCGAAACGGACTCGAACATGTAGTCGCCGTCGAGGGTGCGCATGATGTCCCCGTCGACGAGTCGCCAGGCAATGGTCAGCGGCGAGTCACCGTAGGTGTATCCAAGCGTGTAGTGGGTGCTGCGCCCGAGCGCCGACGCGCGGAATTCGACCTTTGTGCCGCGCCCCTGCGCATCGCGTTCGAGCACGACCGCTTCCTTCAGGTCTTTGGCCCATTCCGGGTAGCGCTCGAACTCGGTCGCAACCTGGAAACAGCGCTCGGGGGACGCAGCGATGACGGTTGTTTGCTTGGCGGTGTCGGCCATACCCCCATTGTGGCGCACGGCGGCGTGGGCACACGGCTTATTCGTCTGAGCCCGAGGCAGAATCATCGAATTCGCCCTGCCGACCACGCGCGGCAAATACGCCGTGGTGGCTGGCCCACAGCCCATTCAGCCCCAGGCCGAGCATCGGCACCAGCACACCGAACGCAAGGACACTTCCGGTCTTGCCGTCCGTGCTCGGGCGGGCGATCGCCGTCGCAATGCCCGCCACGGTTTGCACCGCCAGAGCTGCCAACATCGGCACCTTCACGTTGCGTGGCGCAACTTCGCCCGTCAGAAAGAAGAGTTGCGAGACGGAAATCTCGCTTTCACGACTGCGCTGCACCGCGGCGAAGAAGCCGATGAGGAAGGTGGCAACCCCCACCGCGAAGAGCGTCAACGACACGACGACGATCACGACACGAAAGACGTCGTCGAAGACGACCGCGCTGACGACTGCAACCACCGCGAAGAGCACGGACGCGAAAAGGTTGAAGCGCACAATTGGTGAGGCGCTGATGTGCATCGAGGAAGTCATGGCAGCGCGCGAAGCGTATTCCACAGTTTTGCAGCAAGCACCTCGTACGAGAACTCTGCTTCGGCTCGCGCCCGCGCGGCCGTGCCCATTCCGCGGCGCCACGCCTCGTCATCGAGAAGTCGCTCGAAGGCAACCACGACCTCGTCGACGTTGTCGGGGTCTTTGACCACGATGCCGGTCACGCCGTCGTCGACCGCGTCGGCAGCCCCGCCACTGGCACCCGCCACCTGCGGCACACCACACGCTGCGGCCTCGAGAAACACGATGCCGAATCCCTCTTGTTCGAGCCCCAACCAGCGGTTGCGGCACAGCATCGCGAACACATCCGCGCATCCGTAGAGAAGTGGCAGGTCTTCGAACGACACCCTCCCGAGGAAGCGCACGGGAGCGCCACGGTCGCGCGCAAGCCTCGCAAGACGGCCCTCGTCGCGACCCGCACCCGCAATGACGAGTTCCAGGTTCGGTCGTGCTCGGGCCATTCGCGCCACCGCCGCGATTGCGGTATCGAAACCCTTGCGTGGCACAAGTCGACTGACACCAACGATCAACTCCGCGTCGGGGGCAATGCCGAAACGGCTGCGTGCGGCGCGACGCGACGATTCGTCGAGCACGCGGAACCGTTCGGTGTCGACCCCCGGCGCCACGATGGTCGTCGGCAACGCGCGTCCGGCCGCGCGTTCGGCTTCACGAGCGGGATAGCTCCCGGCCGCAATGCAATGGGCTGCACGACGAAGGACACGACCAAGTACCTGTTGCGAGCCGGGCAGCCGTCCGGGAACCGTTACCTCGGCACCGTGCAACACGACGGCATACGGGAGATCGAGATTGGGGCCGATGATGCCGAGTGGCACGGCCGGGTCGAGCACCACGAACTCGGCACCAAAGTCCCGGGCAAGGTCGTTGATGCGCTTCACCATCAACGGATGCGGCAGCAACACCGATTCACGCACGCGCTCGATTCGATACGGCTGTTGATCGTCCCACTCCTGCGCCCCTTTGTACGGACTCGTCAGTACCGCGAATTGGTCGGAGGGAAGACGTCGCCACCATTCCCACAGCAACGACTGGATGCCGCCGACTTTCGGTGGAAAGTCGTTGGTAACGAGGAGGTGACGGCCCGACATGCGTCTCCAGTGTTACCCACGGGCCGCGGGTAGATCTCGCAATTCCTCGCGAACCACTTCGCTGGGGTCGTTGGCGGGCACGAGGTCGACATGACCGACGCGCGCGGCGGCCCATACCGCATGCGCGCGTACGAACGGGTCGGCGTCGCCGAGACTCCGTGCGATGACGTCACGGGCGGCGGCATCGTCTCGGCGCGCCCGGTTGCCCAGCACGATGAGCGCATTGCGCCTCACCCACCTGGCCTCGCGGTCGTGGATGTACCAACGACCGAATTGCGACATGATCTCTCGGTCGGTCATCGCCAGAATCTTGATGGGGTCGATCGTGGCCGTGATTTGTGATTCTTCGCCACGTCGGGCCACCGACACGCGGACCGAACGCGTCGAGGGCGGACACACTTCCTGACAGTCGTCACAACCGTAGATGCGGTCGTCGATGGCCTCACGCAGACCTCGATCAATGATTCCCGGCTTCTGGATCACCCACGCCAGACACCGAGCGGCATCAATGACACCGGGTTCGATGATCGCGCCGGTCGGGCAGCCCTCGAGGCATCGCCGACACGTTCCACACCCATCGGCAGCGGGCGTGGAAGTGGGTAGTACCGCATCCGTCACCACTCCCCCGAGCACGAACCAACTCCCCGCATCGACGAGCAACAGGTTGGCGTTCTTGCCGTACCACCCGAGACCGGCAAGGTAGGCAGCCTCGCGGTCGACGAGTGCGTTCTCATCGGCCACGACAACGGCACGGTGGCCGACCGACCTCAGTTCCTCGGCGACTGCTCCGAGTGCGGTGCGTAAAGCCGAGTAGTTGTCACGCCATGCGTACCGTGCGACACGAGCCATCGGCGTCTGCGGATCGACCATTTGTTCGGGAGCGGGCTCGTGGTACGCAACCGCACCGACGATGATCGACCGTGCACCCCGCACGACCGTCGACGGGTCGGTCGACCGTGCAGGGTTGCGAAAGGTGAACTGCATCGTGTCGGACAGGCCCCGGGCATTGCGGTCGTCGATGGCCCTGCGGGCGCGGTCGAACCTTTGCGCGGGCGCAATGCCGACCCGGTGGAGACCCGCACGCGTACCAATGTCGCAAATGTGACGCGCGTAGTCGTGGAGCGCCGTTTCGATACGGGACTGCGCGTCAGACGGCACGGTGCCGAAGCGTAGGCACCATTCCCGCATTTGCGAGCAACTTCACCGCACGGGCCTCGTCGAGGCTGAGGACAACGGCCTCGTCGGGGTTGCGCCCGATCAGAAAACTGACCACGCAGTCGCCGCAGGCATCGGTCTCGCGCATGCAGCACGTGTCGCAGTCGATCGTGAGTGACTCGTTTGTCGTCATGCACACAGCGTGACAACGGGGTGTCACACGCTGACGACGTGCGCTCCCCGGTGGTCGATCGAGACCACCCGGGCTCGACCATTTCCGGGCAATGCGTCCGCCAAACGTTCGGCTTCGCCCGATCGGACAAAGCACGCCACCGTTGGCCCGGAACCACTGAGCCACGCCGACACGGCCCCCGCACCCACCATCGCTGCCATCGCAGAACGGCTCGGTTCGGCCTTCGCCAGCCGCTGGTCCTGATGCAGACGGTCGTCCATTGCCTCGCCCAAGGCGCCGATGTCGCCCGCAGCGAGAGCCGCCACGAGGAGCCCCACGTGGGTGACGTTGAACACGGCATCGCCGAACGGAACGAACTGCGGCATCTTCGCGCGTGACTCGGATGTCGACGTGGTGAAGTCGGGAATCCACACGACCACGGACAATTGATCGACAAGGCGATCAGCGAGAGGCACCCTCACTGCGCGATGGCCATTTGTTGCGATCACACCACCCAACAACGACGCCGCAACATTGTCGGCATGACCCTCGAGCGGTGCTGTCACGTCGATCACGGCCTGCATCATCGACTCGTCCATCGAAGTGGCTCCACGCGACCGAAGTACACCGAGGACCGCGCCACCGACACGCACCGCGCCGCTGAAGCCGAGTCCGCGGCCCATCGGAATTTCACTGCGCACCCACACGTTGCCGCTCCCCCCGGCATCGCGGAACGCAATCGTCGCCGGGTGATGTTCGTCGGCGACCTTGCCCCGTTCGGGCATGGCGTCGACACCCACGACACCAACTTCGGCGTACAGCGAAACAGCCATGCCGAGACCATCAAAACCCGGACCCAGATTGGCCGAACTACCCGGCACTCGAACGATGGTCATGGCTCGACAACGCCCACGTCGGGGTGGCCTATTGCTCGAGACGTTTTGCTGCTCGATCGCTGACCACGACGAGCCTGTCGAGCACCGATGAAGCGGCACCGCCGTCGATCGACGACTCGGCGAGGGCACGTCCGGCCCGTAGGTCGCCAGCGACGCCCGCAACGTGCAGCGCCGCTGCAGCATTGAAGATCACCGTGTCGCGCATCGGACCCGGTTCGCCGGCGAGGATGCGTCGCGCAATCGCGGCGTTCTCCTTGGCATCGCCACCCCTGATGGCCTCGAGTGGCGCGTTCGCAAAACCAATGTCCGATGCATCGACGGTGAACTCGGTGATTTCGCCCGCCCGCAAAGCCATGACTTGGCACGGCCCACCGAGTGTGATTTCGTCGACCGCGCCGTGCCCGTGGACAACCCACGCCGAGCGCACACCACGCGACCCAAGGGCCTCGATCATCGGCCGCATCATCCACGGCACTGCAACACCGACCAACATCGAAGAGATCGGCGCCGGGTTCGCCATGGGACCGAGCAGGTTGAACGCGGTCGAGATACCGATCTCGCGGCGCGACGGACCTGTGTAGCGAAATGCGGGATGGAAGCGTGCGGCGAGACAAAATCCCATGTTCGCCTCGGCGATGCATTCCGCCACGCCGACGGGATCAAGTTCAGCCGCAACCCCCAGCTCTTCCAGCAGGTCTGCTGCGCCGCACTTCGATGACGCGGCGCGGTTGCCGTGCTTGCACACGGGAACGCCCGCACCGGCCACCACGAACGCCGTGAGCGTTGACACGTTGAACGACTGCGACATGTCGCCACCAGTACCGACGATGTCGATGGCACGACCAGCGACATCGGCGGGCAGATCGACACGTTGGCCGGCCGTACGTACCGCGCGCAACATTCCGGCCAGTTCGGCTGCGGTCTCGCCCTTCGCGCGCAATGCAACGATGAACGCCGTCATCTGTGATGGCGTTGCCGAACCCTCGAGGATCTCGGTGATGGCAGCCTCGGCGACTTCGGGCTCGAGATCGCGACGCCCAATGAGCGTTCCGAGAACTGTCGGCCATCCACCGAAGTCGGCAAGCGGGCGCGGGTGCGATGCGGTCACGCGCACAGTCTCGCGTGGCGGGGAAAGTTTGCTACCCCGAATTAGGCGGTGCGACGACGCTGGCGGATGATGCGACGACGCTCGCGCTCGGTCGTACCACCCCAAACACCCTCTTTTTCGCGCGAGGCAAGGGCGTGTTCGAGACAGGCGATACGCACGTCGCAGGTGCCGCACACGGAAATCGCCACCGAGGCCGCAACTTCGTCACCCTCGTCGGGGAAGAACACCGCCGGGTCGAGACCCTGACAGGCCCCCCGCTGCCGCCACGAAATGTCGGTGATTGTCACGTTCTGCCCCCCAGTGCACGTAACTCGCGTAGTTGGTGGGCATCGGTCACGTTCCCCCCGAAACGTGACCGATGTCTCACCGTGCAGAGGACAATAAACCCACCCCGAGGGGCGGCGCAAATCTCTTTTTGCGACTAGATGCCCAAATCTGCGGCCAATTCGGCCACCGTGAACGGGGCCAGTTCCGCCGCCTCGAGGTAGTTCGGGTGGGTACAGAGCAGTTGCACCGGACCATCGCCGAATGCAGCCAGGTCATCGGGGCCAAACTCGAACCGGATGTAGTGGACGGCAGCCGTGACATTTTCGCGCGTCAGCGCGGCATCGTGCTGCTCGTCGGTGACCGGGGCCACCTCGCGACCGTTGGCGAGACGGATGCGGAACGAGCGCTCGATGCCGACCAGCTTGGGCAGCCACTCGCGCATCGCCGCGTCCGACGTGAGCTCGATGAAAACCGTGGCGCACAGTTGACCCGGCTCGGGGATGAGCGGATTGTACGCACGCAGCTCGTCGAGCACGCCTTCGTCGGAGATCACGCGCTCGGCGCGCAGCATCTCTTGAATCTGGTACCACATGGTGTCGCGGCTCTCGAACATCACCGTGACGACGGTGCCGAGTTCGATGCGACGGCGACGCTTGGTTTCGATCGTCGCGGCCTTTTTCTCTGCGCGTACCTTTTCGTAGGCACGCAGGTCGAGAATGTCATCGATGCTCAGTTTGCGGGAAACGGTTGTGGGGGGCACTTCGTCTTCCTTTCGTTGTCGCTATTTTTCTTCGGGGATGCCGTAGGCACGCGCAAGCAACTGCAGCGGGTGGCTCGGCGCCTTGCCCGTCTGTTCATTGATTGCGGTGTTGGCAAGGTGACAGTCGCCCGCCACCTCGTCGCCGTCGGCGGCGGTGATTTCGTCGGCGAGCTTCTTTGCGATCGGCATCGAAAGATCCGCGTTCTCCGCGCGCAGACCCCACATGCCGTCGATACCCGAGCAGGTCTGCACGAGCTTGATCTTCGCGCCGGTCAGCTTGAGAAGGTCCCGGCTTTTCATGCCGATGTTCTGCGCGCGCAGGTGACACGGAGCGTGGTACGTGATCTTTTCGGGCACTTCGCCCGGGAATTCGGTCACGAGTTCGGTGTCCTCGGCCTTGTGCAGTCGCATCAGATACTCGGCAGCGTCGTACGTGTTGGCGGCAACGAGCTCGGCGTCGGCACCACCGATGTAGTCGACGTAATCCTTTTTCAGGATGTAACCACACGTCGGCTGAGGCACGACGATGTCATTGCCCTGACGCACCGATGCAGCGAGTGCGCTGACATTGTCGGCGGCGACCTTCTTGAACTTCTCGACGTCGCCACTGTGCAGGTACGGCGCACCGCAGCACGATGCCCCCTGGGCGAGCGAACACTCGACTCCGTTCTTTTCGTAAACCTTGACGAGGTCCTTGCCGATGCCGGGCTCTTGGTACTCGACGAGACACGTTGGGAACACCGCGACGCGACCCTGACGCTTGGCGATGACGGGCTTCACGCGCTTCTTGAACCATGTCGAGAAACGGACCTTTGCGAAAGGCGGGAGCATTCGTTTGCTGGAAACACCAGCGGTCTTTTCAACGACCTTGCGGATCGCCGAACCCGAAGACGCACCGAGAACTTTGTTTGCAACCGGCGAGACGGTCGTTGCGACCTTGCCGAGGGCATCGGTGTGACCCATGAACGTTGTGGTGAGACGCTTGCGCACGGGAACCTGCTTGGTTGCCTGGCGCATTGCATCGACGCGCAACATGAGGCGCGGAAAGTCGAGTGCCCACTCGTGCTGGCCGGGAATGTAGGGGCAGTTGATGTAGCAGAGCTTGCATTGGAAACATTCGTCAACGACCTGGTCTTGTTCCGCGATCGTCAGCTTGCCCGCATCCTGATCGTCGTGTTGGTCGACGAACTTGAAGAGCGTCGGAAACGACGTGCAGTACTTGAAGCACAGACGACATCCGTGACACAGGTCGTACACCCGGGTGAGCTCGGCGCGAACGTCGGCCTCGTCGAGGTACTTCGGATGATTCGGGTCGTATGTGATCGTCATGTGTTTCTGCTTTTCGTTGTTCTTTTTTTGTTGTTCCGTGAAGTGCCGAGACAGCGCGGGGCGCCGGTGTCACCGACGCCCCGCCGTGTCGTGATCGGTTCCGATCAGAGGGAGTTGAGGCCCTCTTGGAAGCGGCCGGCGTGGCTCTTCTCGGCGCGTGCGAGCGTCTCGAACCAGTCGGCAATTTCTGCAAAACCCTCGTCGCGGGCGGTCTTGGCGAAGCCCGGGTACATCTGGGTGTACTCGTAGGTCTCGCCGGCGATCGACGCCTTGAAGTTCTCTTCGGTCTCGCCAATCGGCTCGCCCGTCGCCGGGTCACCGACCTGCGCGAGGAAGTCGAGGTGACCGTGCGCGTGGCCGGTCTCGCCCTCGGCAACCGAGCGGAAGAGTGCCGCCGCGTCGGGGTAGCCCTCGACGTCTGCCTTCTGTGCGAACCACAGGTAACGGCGGTTTGCCTGGCTCTCGCCGGCGAACGCCTCCTTCAGGTTCTCGTGTGTCTTGGTTCCGGCAAGTCCGGCCATGACTGCTCCTTTTCTGTTGGGTTTGTTTCTGTTGGGTTTGGGTTGTTAGGGGTTATTGCTTCACTGCAGGCAGTGCGTCGACAGCACTTGCGCACTGCGGACACCTTCCTGAGAACACGATCCGTGCGGCGTGCACGGAAAAACCGTCGAGGCCCGCGACCGAAATCGCGCCCGCATCGGGGACATAGACATCGCGCACCTCGCCGCACGTGGTGCACACGCTGTGGTGGTGGTCGTCGACGTTCGGATCGAATCGCGCCGCGCCACCCAATTGGATCTGCTGCAGCTCGCCCATTGCGGCCAAGTCGGTGAGCGTTTGGTACACGGTCCGCAGCGAGATGCCCGGCATTTCTGCCACGGCCACCTCGTAGAGCGTCTCTGCGGTGGGGTGCATCTCGTTGCCGTGGAGAAGACGAAACAGAAGTTGGCGCTGCGGCGTGACCTTGAGGCCGGCGGCGCGAAATGCGATGGCGAGTTCCTCTGGCGACTTCACGGATTTGATACTAAAACGTCGACTCTCAATCTGCAACTTTTGCGAATTAGCAAAACCTGCGATCTGTGTCACACGGCCCCCGTCCCGGAGGGCCGGCTGCTCAAATGAAGTGCATGGGCACGTCTTCCCTCCCGCTCGACCGCGACGCACTGCGTGCAGGCGCAAGCGTCACCCTTCTCTTTGCGGTGCCGCCGACGCTCGTCGCTCGATTCGTTCTCGACAACAACGACGACGCCAGTGGGTGGGCGCCACTGCTCTCGCTCATCGCCGTGCTCGGTTTCGTGCTGGGCTCGGGTGTTGCTTCCTGGCGTCAGCAGTCGCAACGTCCGATGACACATGCCGTCATTGCGGGCGCAGGGGTGTTCGTCGCGGCACAGGCGGTGTTCCTGATACTGCGCATCGCAACCGGCGGCGACGTGCGCGTCATGCGCATTCTCACGTCGTTCTCGCTTGCTCTCGTCGCAAGTGTGATCGGCGGGCTACTCGGGAACTTTCTGCAGAAGAACGGCATCCGACCCCGATGAGCGATGCACGAAACGGCTCACAAGCCGTACTCGTCATCGATGTCGGCACCAGCGGTTTGCGTGCCGCCCTCGTTGGGGCGGCGGGGACGATCATCGACTTTCATTACGTCGCGCAACCACCGTCGACGCCATCCCCCGGTCTTGTCGAATTCGATGCGATGCAAATGTACGAAGCGGCAGTCGACGCAGCGACATCCATCGTGCGACGCAACGAACGTGTCGTGGTTTCGTCCCTCGGCATCGCGAACCAGCGCGCGTCGGTGATCGCGTGGAACGCACGCACCGGCGAACCAATCGGACCCGGCATCGGCTGGCAGGACCTGCGCACGGTGATCGAATGCATCACCGCAAAATCCGAACACGGTCTCGCGATTGCACCGAACCAAACCGCAACGAAAGCGGCATGGCTGCTTGCACACCACGCCACGGGCACTCCGGTGGACGACCTGCGGCTCGGAACGATCGACACATGGCTGACATGGAAACTCAGCAACGGGGCCGCATTCATCACCGATCACACGAATGCCGCGGTGACCGGCCTCGTCGACGTCGAAACCGTCGACTGGGATCCACGCGTTTGTGCGATCTTCGGCGTACAGGTCGAGTGCCTCCCGCGCGTCGTTGCTTCACGCGAAGTTGTGGGACACGTCGCGGGACATCCGGGCCTGAACGGCATCGCTCTCGCCGCGCGCCTCGGTGACCAACAGTCATCCCTCGTCGGGCAGGGATGCATTACGCCTGGCCGCACAAAAATCACCTTCGGCACCGGCGGGATGCTCGACATGTACACGGGCAAGGTCGGCCCGACCGAAGCCAAACGCACCAACTTCGGAACCTTTGCGATCGTCGCGTTTTCGCTCGGAGGCGCCACGCGGGACATTCACTGGGGAACCGAAGCAATCATGCTGTCGGCCGGAACGAACGTCGAATGGTTGTGCGCCGACATGGGGCTCATTTCGTCGCCGCAGGAAAGCGACGAAGTTTCGCGTGCGGCTGGTGGCACCGACGGCGTCACGTACGTTCCCGCTCTCCTCGGACTCGGGACACCCGACTGGGACTACGGCGCTCGCGGCACGTTGTCGGGCCTCACCCGCGGCACGAACCGGGGCCACATCGTGCGGGCAGTTCTCGAAGGAATCGCACATCGTGGCGCCGACCTACTCGATGCCGCCGTCACTGACGCGCGGTCACGGGGCGTCGCCGCACCTACGACCCTGAGGGTCGATGGCGGCATGTCGCACAACGCAACATTTGTGCAGATGCTCGCCGACGCAACCGGTTGCACGGTCGAGGTGTCCCCCGTTTCCGAGGCAACGACCCTCGGTGCGGCGTATCTGGCCGGCACCGCGCTCGGCACTGACGTGGTGTGGTCGAGCCTCGACGTTGCGGTGCGGACATGGGTTCCTGCGACCACTGTCACGCCTGCAGTCAGCGACGCAGTCCGGGCCGCCGCACGCACCAACTGGGCGGAAACTCTTCGCGCCGCCAGGGCCTGGATCCCCGACCTGACCGCCCTCGACTTCTAAAGTTGCACCGCCCCGCCCCCGTCGGTGAACCTGTACTGCAAGTCAGGTCTGAGAAAGGATCCCTCGTGGCAGACACCAGCACCACGGCGCCGCCGAAACAACCCACCGCCGCCGACGCCGCCCTCCTCTCCTATGCACTCGGCCTTGAGTTCGCGATGGTCGACATCTACGCCCGCGCGACGTCCGGCGCGAAAGACGACCTGAAAGCGGTCGCCGAACTTTTCGGTGCGCACCACCGCGCAGCCGCGCAATCGTTGACCGGCCTGCTCGGTCGCAAGGCGCCGACGGGCCGCAACGAGAAGTTCTACGCGGAACAGTCAAAGAAGGCATCCGGCGGTGCAGTCGAGGAAACTGCGGCACACCTTGCGGGTCTCGAGAACGCGATGGTCGCCACTCACTTGAAGGTGCTCGGCGCGCTGCGCGGCACTGATGGCGCAGCGCTCGTGGCGTCGATCATTCCGATCGAAGCCCGCCAGGCCGCTGTGCTTGTCGGCTTGTCCGGCTCGACCGCACTCGACGACATCATGGCCCTCGATGCCGAGGCCGCAATCGACCCCGAGACCTACCCCGCCTGATCGAAGAGAAACGCCTGACAATGAACATTCCCATGAACGACAACGCTTTCAACCGCCGCAAGTTCCTGCAGTCGGGTGGACTCGCGCTCGCATCAGCGGCAATCCTCGCCGCGTGCGGCAAGAACGACAAGGTGGCCACGGCCTATCCACGTATCGGCGAATCGCCCACCACGACCGCGCTTCCCGAAGGGCACGTCACCGACGTTGTGTTGCTGCGTACGGCATCGTCCCTCGAGTGGTGCGCAATCGACGCGTACACCGCCGTCGCTGCGCTCGGCATCCTGCCCGGCGCGGTACTTCCTGTGGTGAAGCGCTTCCAGGCCGACCACAAAGCGCACTCTGCAGCGTTGACCGAGGTCATCAAGAAGGCCGGCGGCGAACCCTTCGAATGCGCCAACGAGCGCATCAACACCCTCTACATCGCGCCCGCCGTCGAACTGATCGTCGGCAACAAGGACAAGGGCATCGAAGCAAGCGACACGCCGGCCGATGACCTCCTCGTCCTCGCACACGGACTCGAAAATCTCGCTGCTGCGACGTACCAGTACTACGTGTCGCTCATCTCGCAGCCGGCCGTGCGCGGCGCCGCGATGACGATTGGCCAGGACGAGGCGCGTCACGCCGCCGTTCTTGCTCAGGCGATCATCCCCAACGGCAAGGGCATCGCACCGTCGATCAACGAAACGACCGGCAAAGCCAACCCTGCGGCGGTACCCGGCGCATTCGGCAGCCTTGCCGCAATCACGTTCGCGATCGGCAAGACCAGCGATGCCGGCACAAAGACACAGTTGAGCCTCGACACCCCAAGCCTCAATTCACTGGCGTACGAGTACGCCAGCTGTTAACGGCGTACGAGTACGCCGGCTGTTAACGGCGAAACTGCGACGAATCTCCCGAGGGTGCGGAACGGCGCATCGTTACACTGATTTCCGGTGAGTCGGCCGGGTGGCCGCGGCACACGCAAGTGTGTCGAGGAAAGTCGGGACTCCACAGGGCAAAGTGCTGGCGAGAGCCAGGTGGGGGCGACCTCACGGACAGTGCAACAGAAAACAAACCGCCGGAAGGGCAACCCGAAGGTAAGGGTGAAAAGGTGCGGTAAAAGCGCACCAGCGTGCGGGGCGACTCGCGCGGCTTGGCAAACCCCACTTGGAGCAAGGTCACGCAGAGGACATGAGCGGCTCGCTCGCCTTCGGGCACTCCTCGGGTAGACCGCATAGATGGATGGTCACCGGATCGCAAGATCCACAGAATCCCGCTTACAGGCCGACTCACCACTTTCTCTCGATCCCCGGGCTCCACGCCCGGGGATCTCTATTTCTCGGGATGCACGGTGACGTTGAACGTCACGAGCGCGGCACGCTGCGCGTGCAGCCGAATCGTCGACATCGATGCGCGGTCGAGTGCGGTTCTCCACGACACTCCGATGTCGACACCGAGCGCCCACGCAACTGCCGCCTTGATCGGCGAGACATGACTCACGACGACGATGTGCATTGCGGTGTCGTTCGTTGCCAGGTCGATCAGCGCTGCACGGACACGTGTTTCGAGTTCGGCCATCGATTCGCCCCGAGGCGGACGAAAGTCAGGGTCGCTGCGCCACTGCGCCCACACCTCGGGCGGCACTGACGACATCGGTTGTCCGTCGTAATCGCCGTAGTCGAGTTCGATCCACCGCCGATCGGTCTCGACGCCAATGCCGACATGCCCGGCGATCGCCGTCGCGGTTTGTTGGGCACGTACCAAGGGGCTCGCAATGATCCGGTCGACGGGTGCGACCCGCGCCAATGCCGGGCCGAGCACCGTCGCCTGGTCGTGACCGACCTCGTCGAGAGCGTTGTCGATGTGTCCTTGCAGAAGGCCTCCGGCGTTGGCCTGCGTACGACCGTGGCGCACCAGCGTGAGCAGTCGATCAGTCAACCTCGACCAGCTCCCCTGTAGCGAGGAACCGCCGGCGCGCATCGCGGCCGGTCAAACCGTGACGCCGAACGATCCACACGACACCAGCCGCGCCAACGACCTCGAGAACCACGTTCACGACTCCGCGCTCGGCCACGGGCAATCGTGCATCGGCGAACGAGGTTCCGGTGAACGGCCACCAGAAGACGTCGGTGTTCGCAAACGCGCCGTCGAACACCAGGTGCATGAAGAATCCGATGGCAAACGGGAGCAGTCGACGTCGCCGTGCGCTGCCGCGCTTCGTCACGAACATGATCAAAGTCATGAGGGCAACGCTTGCCGTCAACGTGTGCAACACCCGCGCGCCGCCGAACAGCACGTCAACGGCATCGGGCAACAATGCGCCGACGATCAACAGGCGGTAATCGAATCGCGGGTCGCGGAACACGTACTGCACGGCGAGAACCGACGTTGCCACGAACCAAAGGAACACGCCGACAAACCTACCGACGACCTCAGATGACGAGCCAGCGAGCGCAGTTCGGACATTCGCGCTGCATCGGTGCTTCACGCCTCACCGCTTCGACCTCCGAGGTCGAGAGATCGATGTGACATCCCCCGCAGGTCGCGCGCACGAGTCGCGCAATGGCGACTCCCCCGTGCGCCACCCGGCGCTTTTCGTATTGCGCCAGCCACTGCGTGTCGACGGTCGACGCGGTGGCGCTGCGTCGCTCGGTCGCGCCTTTCAATGCGTCCTGCACTTCCGAAAGGGCCGACTGCAACGCACGTCCGGCCTCATCGACGTTCGAACCTGCGGCCGCAATCTCGGAGCCGAGCCGAGCGAGCGCTGCATCGAGTTCCTCGCTGCGTTCGAGGGCAGCCAAAGATTCGTCTTCGACCGACGAAATTCTGTCCCCAAAGTTGGCCATTTCATGTTGAAGTGCCTCGGCCTCACGCGGGGCGATGACCGTTTTCATCTGCGCGTTCAAGCGGTCGAGTTGTTTGCGCATGTCGGTGACGGCCGCTTCGTTCGACTCGATCACGGCGACGAGGCCGCGATGTTCGTCCTCGACACGATCCAACTCGGCTCGCAGGTCCGCCGTCACACGTTTCGCTTCGGTGAAGTGCTCAGCCTCGGGCAGATGTCCGGACCTGTGTTCGAGCTGAGCGATTTCGGTGTCGATTGCCTGCAGTTCAAGCAGCTGGTCGAACGCCTCCATCACCCGAGACTACCGACGACGGTCAACCACTCAGCCACCCGCAATCGTTGTCTGCACCCAGCCGGGCAGGGCCTTCGTGCAGTCGAACACGAGGGCATTGTTCGGGTCGACCGAGGGCACGGGCGAGAACGGGTTGGTGTTCGACGGCAGGATCGTCGTCCCCGCATCAACCACGCTGACCACCGGCCGTCCTGCCACCGGCACCGTCGTCTCCGGCGGCACCGTTGTTTCCGGCAGCACTGTTGTCGCGGACGGCGCAGTCGTCGTCGAGTCGGCTGGTGCCACCTTCCCGACCACACGGCGGGGCAGGGTTCCCGACACGACTCGGGCCACACAGTCGACACCCGGCAGATACAGCCGCACCGACGAACGGGCAATCGGCGGCGCGGGCTCCCAGTCGAGCGACGGCTCGCCCGCGAGCGCCGCATCGGTGAACGACTTCCAAATTGCCGCGGGGAAGGTTCCACCTTGTACCCGCGGCACCTTTTTCGCCACGAATTCGGGCACGTTCACCATCGGCGTGTACGCCTTCGGGTCGCCCACCCACACCGCCGTGGTCAATTGCGGCGTCATGCCGACGAACCATGCGTTGGTGTTGTCGTCCTGTGTGCCGGTCTTGCCCGCCGCGGGCCGCTCACCATCCAGTGCACTGCGACGTGCGGTGCCTTTCGTCATCACGCCCTTCAAAATTCCCACCGCCTTGTCGGCGACGTCTTTCGAGAACACTGTCTGGCCCGGGTCACTGTGCTCGTACACCACTCCGAGCGGGCCTTCGATGCGCTCGACAAAATACGGCTGCATGTGCACGCCACCGTTCGCGATCGTTTGCGCACCGCTCGCCATGTCGAGCGGACTCATCTCGTTGGCGCCCGTGGCAAAGCTGGCATAGGGCTGAATCTTGAACGAGTCACGCGTGAGGAACATCGACTGCGACATGCGATAGGTGGTGTCGACCACGCGGTTCAGCCCGACGATCTGGGCAAGCCTGCTGTACGCACAGTTGATCGAATACCAAGTCATCTCCTCGAGCGACCCGAGGGGGCGACTCACCCCCTGCTCGATTTCGAAAGGTTCCTCTTCGTTACCGGGATTCGGCAACGTGCAAGGCAAGGTCCCGTCGATGAGATCGGTGGCTTCCACTCCGGCCTGCAACGCGGCCGCCAACACGAAAATCTTGATACTCGAACCGGTTTGGCGGCGGCGCAGCGTCATGTTCACCTCGTCGCGACCGGGCTGGAACCCCGGACCGCCAACCATTGCGCGCACGCCACCACTCGCCGTGTCGAGCGACAGCAACGCACCCTGGAATCCCGCCTTGTTGGCGGGAAGTTGGGTGCGCACCGCGGTTTCGGCCGAGGACTGCATGGCGCCATCGAGGGTCGTGTAGATGCGAAGACCTCCCCGGAACAACGCATTGAACCGCTCGGGGTACGTCGTGCCCAGGATGTCGGACTTGTTGAGCAGGTAATCCTTCACCGCCTCGGAGAAGTACGTCCGAGTGATCGATCGCTGGGGCAACGATTGCAACACTTCAGGAAGGGGCCACGTCGTTGCGAGCTCCTCGGCCCGTTCTTGCGTCATCAAACCTTCGGCCGCGACTCGGCGCAACGCAATCGCGAAGCGCTGTCGCGAACGTTCGGGGTGACGAATCGGGTCGTAGCTCGACGGCGCCTGGATCATGCCCGCAAGGAACGTCGCCTGCTCGATCGACAATTCACCGACTTCGGCACCAAAATAAATTTCTGACGCGGCGCGCAAGCCGTATGCGTTGTTGCCGAGGAACACCGTGTTGAGGTAGCGCTCGAGGATGTCGCGCTTGGCAACCGTGCGCTCGAGCAACACCGCGTACCGGGCCTGCAGTGCCTTGTACCGGCCGTCGCGCTCGAGGCCCGCCAGGTACTCGTTCTTCACAACCTGCTGAGTGATCGTCGATGCACCCTGCCGTGACGAACCCGACTCGAAGTTCGACAACCCCGCCCGGACCAGTGCGCGAAGGTTCACGCCCTTGTGTCCGAAAAAATTCGCGTCCTCGACCGCAAGAACGGCGGCGACGACGTCTTCGGGTACGCGATCGAGGCTGATGGGCTGGCTGTTCTCGACCTGAAAGGCCCCGATCTGGCGACCATTGCGGTCGAACAGGGTCGACCGCTGTGCAATCCCCGTGAAAGTCGGCAATGACACGGGTGTTTCGTCGTGCGCGTTCATGAGTCCCCACACGCGCGGCGCAATCGCCACCGCAACAGCGGTCACGAAGAGACTGCCCGCCACAATGGCGACGACGAGTCTGAGGATTCGCACCATCCATGCCATCGGCCATCCCATCGGAACCCACGGTATCCGCGCACCGACAGCGACTACCGTGCAGGCATGTCTTTCCCCCACATTCGACCATTCCGCTTTGGTGTGCAGTGTTCACGGGCTGCCAACGCCGCCGAGTGGGTGGAACTCGCCCGCCGCACAGAGGCGAACGGTTTCGATTGCCTGACGATGCCCGATCACTTCACTGATCAGCTGGCCCCGGTCCCCGCGCTGCAGGCTGCCGCCGATGCCACGACGCGGCTTCGTGTCGGTGCTTTGGTGTGGGACAACGATTACAAGCATCCCGTGGTGCTCGCCAAGGAACTCGCCACGATCGACCTGTTGTCCGAGGGTCGTCTCGAGATCGGCCTCGGCGCGGGTTGGATGATCAGCGATTACGAACAAGCGGGCATTTCCTACGACTCGGCCGGGGTTCGCATCGACCGCTTCGTCGAGGGACTCGAAATCATGAAGCGGGCGATGGCCGACGGTCCCTTCTCGTTCGCGGGACGTCACTACAACGTGACGAACTACGACGGCCAGCCCAAGCCGGTGCAAAAACCGTGCCCGCCGATTCTCATCGGTGGCGGTGGAAAGCGTGTTCTCTCGTTCGCCGCGCGCGAGGCCGACATCATCGGAATCAACGGCACGATGACCGCGGGAGTCGTCGGACCAGATGCCATTTCCACCATGACGGCGGCCGCCGTCGAGGACAAGGTCAACATCGTGCGCGAGGCGGCCGGCGCCCGACTCGCTTCGATCGAGATGAACATTCGAGCGTTCTTCGTCAAGGTCACCGATGATGCCGACGGCACAATTTCCGGAATGGCGCAGATGATCGGCGTCGAGCCGTCTATGGTTGCCGAAACGCCCTTCGCACTCATCGGCCCGCCGAACAAGATCATCGAAGACCTGATCGCCCGCCGCGAGCGCTGGGGCTTCAGCTATGTCATCGTCGGCGCAGAAGACGTCGACTCTTTCGCCCCGGTCGTCGCCGCCCTGAACGGCAAATGAAGACAATCCGCACGCTGCCCGCAGCGGTGCTCACGGGCGCAATCATCGCCTGGATCTGGATCGTCGGGCGTCTCGTCGTCGACCGTCACAACTCGTTTGCCACCTTCGACTTCGACCTCGGCATACACGACCAATCGCTGTGGCTTCTCTCGAAGGGCGAATGGTTCAACACCGTGTGCGGACTTCCGGTGTTCGGACACCACGCGATGTTCATGTATTGGCTGCTGGTGCCGTTCGTGTGGCTGGGTGGCGGACCGAATCTTTGGAACGTCCTGCAAGTTGCCGCACTCGCACTCGGCGCGGTGCCCGTTTATCTCATTGCACGCCACCGCCTGCGCAGCGACGTGCTCGCGTGCATGTTGGGGATCACGTGGCTACTGCTGCCCACCGTGTCGTTCCTCGCATGGGAAACCTGGCACCCCGAAACCGTTGCTCTCCCCTTCCTGATGATGGGTTACCACTACGCAACGACACGACCCGAAGGGTTCGGCTCCGACGTTCAGCGTCGCAACATTCTCGCCCTCGCGTGGCTGCTCGCGGCGATGTTGTGGAAAGAAGACATTTCCCTCGCCGTCATGGGCATCGCAATACTTCTCATCGCCAAGAAGCGTTGGAAGTTCGGTGGTCTCTTGCTCGGCTTGGCCGCGCTCTACTTCCTCGTCGTCGGCGTGTGGATGGTGCCGTCGCTTGCCGGCGAGACCAGCGCCTACGGAATGCTTTACGGAGAACTCGGGAAAACACCGTTCGACGTCGTGAAGACATCCCTCTCCGAGCCCTCGCTCTTTTTCAACCGCCTAGCGAACAACAATTTCAAGGGATATCTCGGCCAGTTGTCCTCGCCGCTTGCCTTCATCCCGTTCCTCGCGCCGCTCACCATTCTGATGGGCGTCCCGCAGATCTTCATCAACATCCTCACCACCGCCGACTTCACCTGGGCGATGATGTACCACTATCAAGCCGTTCCCGTGGCAGCGATGATGCTCGGCGCAGTCGAGGGCGCTGCATTACTTTCTCGTCGCGCCAAACCACTCGGTGTCATCGCGGTGACTTTCACGCTGCTTGCCTCGTGTGTGGCCGCCAATGCATGGGGAGCCATGCCCTTCGGCGACAAATACCGCGCGGGTTACTGGCCGCACGGTGAACAGGTCGTCGACGGATGGAAGGCCGCGCTCGCCCGCGTTGGCCCCGACGATGCGGTGTCGGCCCACTATGCCTTCGTCCCGCATGCAAGCCAGCGCCGCATCATCTACACCTTCCCCAATCCGTGGGTTCGCACGAACTTTCTTGGTGACCCGTCACTGCTGGAAAGTCCGTCGCAAATCAAGTGGCTCGTGATTCCAGAGAACACCATGGGCGGCGACGCAGCCAAGGTGCTCGAACAGCTGATCGCCACGGGCGAATACGGTGACGCTCAAACGATCGCCGGCATCACCACCTACAGACGTTTGAAGCCGTGATGTTCGAAGCCGTGATCAGAAGCGGCTGCGAATCGCCCACAACTCGGGAAACACCGGGCTGAACAGCGTCGACTTGAGATACCCCGCCCCGCTCGACCCTCCGGTCCCGCGACTGCCACCGATGGTTCGCTCGACCATCTTCACGTGGCGATACCGCCACTCCTGCAGGCCTTCGTCGATGTCGACCAGTTCCTCGAGCAACAGCGACACGTCGGGCCGCGTTCGGTACACCGACAACAACGACTCTTCGATATCGGGCGAAACAAGGCATCCGTGTGCATCGAGCAACGTCACGACGTCGTCCCAGATGCCGGGGCGCGCGAACACCGCTTCGAACTCGCGGAATTGATACGACTGAAAACCACTGGAAGATTCCAGGCGTGCACGAAACGCGTTGAACTCGAGTGGTGTCATTGTCTCGAGAATGTCGACCTGACCCACCAATGTCTTCATGATCGTGCGCACCCGACGCAACGTTCCCAGTGCCGGATGCAGACTTCCGTCGCGCAACAGCCGTCGTGCGCGGTCGAGCTCGTGGAGAATCTGCTTGAACCACAGTTCGTACGTTTGGTGGATGACGATGAACAACAGCTCGTCGTGTTCGGGGCCATCGGATTTCGGTTCCTGAAGCGCCAGCAATTCATTGATCTTCAGGTAAGACACGTACGAGAGCGGTTCACTTGCCATACTTTTCCCATCGTATGGGTCGGGTCATCCTCCACATCGGCACGCTGAAGACCGGTACCACGTCGTTCCAACGGTGGTTCTCCGACAACGAGTCGACAATCACCGCAACCACCGGCTGCCGTTGGTTCCACGGCGCGTTTCCCGACGCCCGCGAGATTGCAGCGACATGCATCGACGACGGTCGCCAAACACCCGCGATGGCCCTCGGCTTCTTTCCCGAGCGTGGATCCGAAGCGTGGATGCACTGGCGACAAGACGTTCACCGGTCGGTGCGTTCTCAAGTCGATGCCGCAGACACCCCGATTGTCGTGTCGTGCGAAGCACTGTGCCTTTTGCGCACACCGTCGGAGATGCAACGTCTCGCCGAGTTGTTCGACCCTGCGACAACCGACATAGTGCTGACACTGCGATCGCGAGCAGGATTTCTCTCCTCGTGGAAGCAACATCTCGAGCACGACTTCTTCCGGCGCAGCAACGACCCTGAATCTTTCGCATACGTCGCCGACGATTCATGGCTCGTCGACTACGAATCGCTGAAGAAAGCCTACGCCGCCACTTTCCGGGGACGATTCACTGTCGTCGACTACGACGCGTGCCTCACCCGCGATGGATCGATCATTCCGGCACTCGTTGCGTCGTTCACCGACACGCCCCTCGATGCTCTGCCCGAGTGGCGCAACTACCGCCTCAACCGCAGCGCGCGACCACCACGCAAGCCCGTGCGCGGCCTCGCCCGGCCCCGTCACTACGTGCGGTGGTGGAAGTGGAGAATCCGACGGCGGATCACTCGACGATCAGTGCGGTAACCATGTAACGCATGCCCGTGGGCGTCTCGGCGTGGTTCAGGATGTGGCAGTGCCAAGCCCACACTCCCTTGTCCTTTGGCGTGTACACGACGGTCCAGCGTTCACCCGGAGCCACGTTCAGGGTGTCGGCCCAGAATGGTGCGTCGAGGATTTTTCCGTCGTGCGCCACAACCAAGCCCGAAGGCTGGTGCAGGTGCATCGGGTGCGACATCAGACCCTCGTTGTAATAGTGCACCACCATCGACTCGCCGACCTTCAACTTGTACGGGCTGGTTGCGGGAAAGGACTTCCCGTTCAACGACAATCCGATGGTTCCCGCATCGTTCAACACCATCACGTGTTCGGCCTCTGCGTCGCCATCAAGGTCGCCGGTCGTATCGCCCGCCTTCTCCATCGCCGCTGCCTTCCAGTCGCCGATGATCAGGGCTCCGGCCAGACCATTCGGCACCTGAACCTGTGCGTTGTGGTGCGAGTGGTACATCCCAACGGCCGTCTCGAGAGCCTCGAATTCGTAGGTGAACGTGTCGCCGGGCTGGATTGCCTTCTGCGTGTACGGGTCGACGCCATCTGCCGCGTTCGGCACGCGAATACCGTGCAGATGCAAAGACGTCGACTCGGTGAGCTCATTCTTCAACACGATGCGAACTTTGTCGCCAATGTTGGCTCGCAGGACCGGAGCGGGAATCTGGCCGTTGTATGCCCAACCCTTGACGATCTTGCCCGGTTCGACCTCCCAGTCGACGATCGACGCGGTCAGGTCGAATTGCTTCCATCCGTCCGAAGTCACGATGGGCTTCAATTCCTCGTTTCCCGAGCCCTTCGTCTCGGCGGGGAACTTCAACGCCACTTCCTCCATCATTTTGTCCATCTGTCTCCAGTCCATCGGCGCAACGGTGGTGGCCGTCGCCGACGGATCGAGCTCGCCGATCCCCAGAGTGGCAACCATGCCACTCTCTTTGTGTCCGGAGATCTCGCAGATCAGAGTTACCGTATCGCTGACCACGCCAAGCTCGAGCTTCGTCTGCGCCATGCTGAGAAGATTCGTCGTGCGCAGATTGAGATCGGGTACAGCGACATTGTGCTCCACCGATCCGATGTTGTGAATGTCGAGAGTTACGTTCGAACCCGCCGGCACCTTGTCCGGAGTCAGCTCTACCTTGAACTCCGACAACGTCACGTGCACGGTCACTGCTTGCGCCGCACCGCCCGCCGTACCGCCATCGCTTTTCGCGACGGCAACGACACCAATGGCACCCAACGCGACAACGACCGCGGTGGTGAGGACCATCATCATCAGAACAATCGCGCTACCCGGATCATTCTTCGTTGCCCGAAGATTCATTTTCCCTCCTCGAATTCGCGAGGCGATCACGCCTCACAACTCAAGGTACGAAGTCGAACTCAACCAGAGCGTGTCAAAGATCCCTGCGAGCACGGGATTTGCGTCACACGATTTGCACTAATGACGAGTGTTTAATTCACACTTAGGTCAACCGAACGCGCGTATCGGTCGCACACGCATTGCGTTCGGCTTGCCGGTGTCTTTTGTCGTGAACCAACCTTCGCGATCGAAACGCTGACCGCTGCGGAACAAAACAGTCCACGCATTCTTGAGGTCATATTCACTCGACGACCAGTAGTAAGTCGGGGCAAAACCGATCAGGGGCTCCTCGACGGCGTAGAGCACGTTGTACATCACGTCCAACTCGTCGGCCGAAGGCAGGAACCAGTCGTCGTATCCATTGACCTCGTAGTCCCATGCGGCACGAGCCGCATACTTGCCCGGCCCGTACTCGTTCACGATGGCACGCGTGTTTGCGGCACCCATGCCGATGGCTTTCGACTTCACACGCTTGATTCGCGACGGCTCACCCTTCTCGTCGTAGATGAGATCGATGGTTGGCTCATACCCCGGTTTGCGCCACGGCCAACCAATCTTCTCGGAGGTTTTTGGGGATGCCTCGAGGTAACGGCCCCATGGCATCTTCTTGCCCGCGTCATAGAACACCACACCGCCGGCAGGGCCGACATCGCCGACCGCGCAGGGCCCTTCGTTTGTACAGACGCCACCTGTCAACGCGGGGAATGACGTCTGCGGAACGACACCGCTTCCTTCGGAAAATGCCCGCACCGCATACACCTGGTAGGCGCGGCTCGGAAAACCCGTGCCCGGATACTTGATGTTCGTGGTGCGGCGCTTGTTCCCACCCTTCGAGGCCAGGATGTAACTGTCGCTGAACTGGGTTCCGTCCTCGAACAATTGATACCACGCAATGTTTTTCCACGCCTCGGTCGACGACCAGACCGGACCGTCGGGAATTTCGTTGGGACTTTTCCGCAGGGCGAGGTAGTTGTACAGCTCGTTCAACTCATCTTTCGATGGCAGGAACCAGTCATCGAGCCCGTTCTTCTTGAACTTGGCCGTGCGCATCGCTGCATAGACACCCGGTCCCGATTGCTTGATGATCAGCTCGGTATTGATCCGTCCCATGCCGATTGCCTTGGCATCGATGCGCAGGCGCTGAACGGTGGCGGCATCCCCGCTGTACAGCGATGTCTGGGAACTCGCCTGAGACGACCACGCCATGCCCCGATTCGTGGGAAGCGCCACCGCCTCGAGATACCGGCCCCACCACTTCACCTCGCCGGCGTCGTAGAAAATCTCGCCACCACCCGGCCCGCGCGATCCGAGAGCGCAACCCGCGACGACGGGCTTGAGGTCGGTAATCGGCAGGGCTGTGTCGGTGGACGTGCCTGGCCGTGCACTGCTTTTGCAGACCGGCATCGCCATCGACTCGACGGCTGCTTGACGCGACGAAACCAACGGAACGACCACACTCGCCGCGAGAACGAGCGCGAAGAATTTCGTCTTTTTCATTCCTAGATCTTGCGCGACTTTCCTTCCCAATACTTCGCACGAAGGGGGGCTTTTTGAATTTTTCCCGTTCCCGTGCGCGGAATCTCGTCGATGAAGTCGACCGAACGCGGTGCCTTGTAGCCCGCAAGCAACTTTCGGCAGTGTGCAATCAACTCTTGGGCCAGCGCATCCGAAGCCGACACGCCGTCGGCCACCTGCACCAGCGCCTTCACGCTTTCGCCGAATTCTTCGTCGGGTACTCCGATCACCGCAACGTCCTCGACGGACGGATGCACCGCAAGCACACCTTCGATTTCGGCGGGATAAATGTTCACGCCGCCGCTGATGATCATGTCGATCTTGCGGTCGGACAACCACAGGAAACCCTCGTCGTCGAGGTAGCCAACGTCGCCGGTGGTGAACACGCCCGGCTCGAGATGCGCGGCCTTCGTCTTCTCGTCGTCGTTGTGGTACGTGAACGACATTCCCATCTTGTTGCGGAAGTAGAGCGTGCCTTCGCTCCCCTGCGGCACCTGGTTCCCGGCGTCATCGACCACCAAGACGTCGACGGTCTCCAACGGCTTGCCGACACTGCCACCCTTGCGAATCCAGTCGTCGGAGGAAACAACGGAGATGATCGAGCCCTCGGTACTGCCGTAGTACTCGGTGATCTTCGGTCCCCACCACTCGATGAGCCCCTTCTTCACCGCCGGCGGACATGGCGCAGCGCCGTGCCACACCGCCACCAACGACGAACCGTCGAACGACGACTTCACGTTGTCGGGCAGGTCGAGCAGGCGCTTCATCTGCGTGGGCACCAAGTGAACGTTCGTGCACGAATGCTCGTCGATCAAACGAATCGCGCCGGCCGAGTCGTACTTGTGCTGCATCACAACCGACGAACCGCCGATCATCGGCAGGAAAGAAAACGCCCATTGCGCCGAGTGGTAGAAGGGTCCGCACAAGAATGTGCGTCCAGGTACGGGCAGCCAGTTGGCGAAACCCGCGGCGATCAACTTCATGATGTCGGGCGTCATCGCCATGCCGCCCGACAGTGCGCCACGGACACCCTTCGGGCGACCGGTCGTGCCTGACGTGTAGAACATCGGCCCACCCAGCATCTGATCTGCCGGCTCCGAAGGGTCACCCGCGGCAACCACGTCTTCGTACGGCACGTAGCGCGAATCCGCCGCCACCTTCGCCGCGCCATCGCATCGAACACCGACAACGACCTGCACACCCGCTCCGCGCGGGTCACCCAACGCCTCGGCAACTGCCGCTTCGTAGCGCTGGTCCACGAACACCGCCTTTGCGCCCGCGTCGGCGAACACGTATGCCAACTCGTCGGCCACCCAATGCCAGTTCACCGGCACATACGTCCACCCGCCGTGAGCGCAGGCCTGGGCCAGTTCGAACCACTCACACTGGTTGCCCGCCACGATTGCCACGGTGTCGCCGGTCGCCAGACCCCGGGCACGCAAACCGTTCACCAGCCGGTTCACGCGTTCGTCGAGCGAGGCCCACGTGACCGACCTCAACTCGTCGATCAGGGCATGTTCATTCGGTGTTGCCTTCGCAAAATCACTTGTGAGGGTTGCCATGCGCCGATGTTAGGGCGTTTAAGGTCGACCGAATGATCCGCCTGCGCCAGATCGCCCTTGTCGCCCGCGACCTCGACGCGGCGATCGCCGATGCGCAGCTCCACCTCGACGTCGACGTGTGCTTTCGCGACCCGGGAGTGGCCGAGTTCGGCCTGCACAACGCTCTCTTCAGGATCGGCGACCAGTTCCTCGAGATCGTCTCCCCCACGACAGGTGGAACCACCGCCGGACGCCTTCTCGACAAAGCGGGCGGAGACTGCGGCTACATGGCCATCTTCGAAGTCGACGACCTCGACCGGCGCATGGCGCACCTCTCGGCTCTCGGAGTGCGCAGCGTCTGGCAGGGCAACTTCCGCCAAATTCGCGGACGCCACCTTCACCCCAAAGACACCGGCGGCACCCTCGTCTCGATCGACCAACCCGATCAACCGGGCAATTGGCACTGGGCCGGACCCGATTGGCGCAACGTGCCTCCTTCCGGCGTCGCCTCTGCCATCAGCGGAATCACGCTCGCGTCACCCGATCCGGATGCCTTGCGCGCGCGCTGGCGCGACCTGGGGATCGACGTCACTACCGAATACGCCGATGGTCCGACGGACCTGGAACACCTGTCAGCGGTCACTCTCACTGCAGCATCAGCGGCGGACCGAGGGTTGCAATTCGCACTCTGCGGCGTCGACTTCACTTTGCAGTGAAAGAGAATGAATGGTGGGCGTTGAGGGACTCGAACCCCCGACCCTCTCCTTGTAAGGGAGATGCTCTAACCAACTGAGCTAAACGCCCGGAGGAACCCTCCGCGGGCCTTGCAGGTTATCGGGCTCAGTCTTCGACGATGTCGGGAAGTTCTTCGCCCTCGGCCTGCACTGGCAAGGCCGTTGCGACGAGCGCAATCGCCTCGGCCAGGCGCTGTTCGGCGAGGAGCCGCGAAGTTTGCTCGATGACTTCGCTGGGCAGCGTCACCGCTGTCGACCAGCGCAATTCGAAACGACGATCGAGCGGGTCGACGCAGAAGACGATTGTCGCCCCGGCGTGCTTCTTGGCGACGCGATTCGCAGCGACGACGGGTCGACGACCGAGCTTGCCAACCGCAACCACGATTTGGTGACCCGTCGCGCGTTCAGCATCGTCGACCGCCTTCGCGACGGTCGGCTTTTGTGACAGCCACCAGTTGGCGGCGTCCTTGCGCTTCATCGCATGTTTCACCATGACCCTGATGCACCTCCACCGGAGAATCCTCCACCACCACCACCGCCGAAACCTCCTCCGCCGAACCCGCCGCCACCGCGCGACGAATGCGTGAAGATGTAGAGGATCGAAAGCACGTCGAGCGCGCCAAGGCCGCGACGTCGACCGCGCACCATTGCCCCGATGATGCCGAGTCCGAACATCAAAATCACGACGAAGCCGAAGATTGCGCCGGCAAGGCCGACTTCCCCGGTTGTGGTGGTCGACGTGTCAGAGATTGGCGACTGCTCGGGGAATTCGTACGCCTGGCCGGAGAGTTCGGTCGTCAGCGCGTCGACGCCCGCGACGACTGCCGCCGTCGGGTTGTCGTTGCGCAGTTCGGGCACCACGACGGCGTCGATTATTCGCCCGGCCTCGACATCGGTCAGGTCGCCTTCGATGCCGCTGCCGGTTTCGATGCGTAGCTTGCGGTCGTCGATGGCAATGAGCAAGAGCACACCGTCGTCGCGTTGTTCGTCACCGATACCCCATTCACGTGCAACGTCGATGCCGTAGTCTTCGATCGTTTGATTGCCCGTGGAGCCGACGACGAGAACCGCGACCTGCGGGCCGACTGCGGCACGGAACTGTTCGAGCTTCGTATTCAGCGCTTTTTCGGCCGAGTCGTCGACCACATCCGCATCGTCGACGACCGGGGCCGAGAACTTCGGAAGCCCACCACTCGGCCCACAACCGGCGGCGACGAACCCGAGGCCGGCGACGAGCGCAACCGCGCCGAGCGCGCCGCGCTTCACGAGCCCTGTGGAGTCAGATCAACGGTGGGCACGGTGTCGGCACCGTCGACCGCGCTGAAGAGCGTGCGCTTTTCGAAACCGAAAATACCGGCCACGATCGAGCGCGGGAAGGCCCGCACGGCACGGTTGAACGACGTCGTGGCTTCGTTGTAGTCGCGCCGCGCCTGAGCAACACGGTTCTCGGTGCCCTCGAGCTGCACCTGAAGATCGCGCACGTTCTGCAGGCTCGTCAGTTCCGGGTAGTTCTCGACGATCACGAGCAAACGACTGAGTGCGGATTCCAATTGTCCGGCAGCGGCAATGCGATCGTCGCCGGACGATGCCCCCGCGTACTTCGAGCGCGCCTCGGCGAGCTGCGTGAAAATGTCCTTCTCCTGCGCCATCGCGCCCTTGACCGCCGAGACAAGGTTCGGGATGAGGTCGAATCGACGCTGCAGTTGCACCTCGAGGTCGGCCGACGTTTGGTCGACCCGGGTCTCTTTGTTCACCAGGCCGTTGTAGGAGGTGATGAACATCAACAAGATCACGACGACGGCCGCGACCGCACCGACGATTTGCTTCTGCTTTTTCGTCATGTGTCCAGTCTCGCAGGATTTGGGCACGCTCACGCCTCCGAGCACGGCCGTTGTTACAGTTCTTCCGATGCTCAGTACAACTTTCGCCGCGGTTCTTCCCGACCGCCTGCCGTGGTATCTCGCAGGGCCCGCACTCGGCTTGCTGGTCGTCGGATTCTTCATGGTTGCCAACCAGCCACTCGGCGCCACCGGTGCCTACGTCGAGACCTACAAAACCGTCACTCGCAAGCCCGAGGCCGTGACGTGGCGCATGTTCTACTTCCTCGGCATTCCCATCGGTGGCCTCGTCGGTGTTCTTCTCAAGGAAGATGGCGTCGTACGCCGATCGGGCTACGACGCCCTGCGCAACGAGCTGTCGCTCGGCACCACAGCTCTTGTCGTGCTCGTGGGTGCGGTCGTCATGGGTTACGGCGCACGCATGGCCGGTGGCTGCACATCGGGCCACGGAATCTGCGGTACCGCGCAACGCTCGCCTGCGAGTTGGGTGGCCACGTGCACCTTCATGGGGGCAGCGGTCCTCACGACTCTTGTCATCCGCGTCATCTCGGGAGGCGCAATATGAAATCGTCGACCGCCCACAAGGTCCTCGGACTGCTGTTCGGTGCGGGATTCGGTTTCGTTCTCGCCGCCGCGAACTTGCACGAATACGACACCATCCACAAGATGCTGCGCCTCGAAGAGATCGACGTCTTTCTTCTCATGGGCGGCGCCATCGGGACCTCGTTGCCACTGTTGTGGTGGCTGGAACGCCGTCGCGCAAACACCGCTCTTGGTGGCCCGTTGTTCTTGTCACGATCGAAGCCGCGCCGCGAACACGTCGTCGGTGGCGCGTTGTTCGGAATCGGCTGGGCGGTGTCGGGCACGTGTCCCGCCCCCGCCCTCGTGATGTTGGTATCCGGCGCCGGTCTTGCCGTCGTCACCATCGTTGGCCTATTCGTCGGACTGAACCTTCGCGACGCACAAGTGCGACGCAACGATGGCTCGGCGACCGATGCCGACGGCGAACACCGCGAGGTTGTCGCCAGCCGCTGAGTCAGCCGGGGTTGGCGACGAGGCGACCCGTGACGCGGTGGTGTTGCAGGTCGTCGAGGCCCTTGGCGATGTCGAGAAAGTCGATGACCGTGGTCTTCGGGTCGACCCGGCCGGAGGCAAAGAGTTCGTAGACGTCGGCGACGTCTTGCTTCGTCCCGCCGGTAGAGCCGAGAACGTTGATCTCGGAAATGATCATCGGCATCGTGTCGAGTGTGAACTCGAGCTTGCCCATGCCCACAAGCACGACGGTGCCTGCGCGACGAACGGCGTTGACGGCTGCGCGAGTGGTGGTACCGAAACCCGCGTAGTCGACGATGAGGTCGAAACCTTGGCCGGCCCACTCCGACGCGTCGCGCACAATGCTCTTCGCACCGATTTCCTCCGCAGTGGACCATGCCGCTTCGTTCGGTTCGGCGACATGAACGTCGGCACCACGAAGAACGGCAACACGGGCTCCGATCTGGCCGAGACCGCCGAGCCCGATCACCCCAACCTTCATGCCCGCCTGCACTTGACCGCGCGAGACCATGCCGTGGTACGAGGTCATGCCTGCGTCGGTGCCAACCGCTGCAAGGTCGAACGACAGCGAATCGGGCATCGGCACCAGTTCGATCGGCTTGGCCAGGTACTTGGTCGTGAATCCGCCGTGCCGTGAGAACCCGGGCGCCCCGAGACCCACGGTCGGACACACACCGACGCGGTCGCCAAGTTTCACTTCGGTGACGCCTTCGCCCAACGCCGACACGACGCCGGCAATCTCGTGGCCCAGGATGAGAGGCGTGAACGCCATGCGCGTCATCCAAATCGGGTCGGTCATCACGCCGACGTCGGAGTGACACAGGCCCGCAGCCTTCACGTCGAGAACGACTTCACCCGGCCCGGGCGTGGGGTCGTCGATGTCGAGCAGTTGCAGGGGCGCATTTGTCGCGGTGAAACACCAACCCTTCATGGAGTGCAAGAGTACGGCATGACTTCATCCCCTCAGCGAGGCGCAGCGCGCCCGACATCACCGCGTTTGCAGCCGGTCTCCCCCGTGACTCCCGAAATCGAGGAAATCCTCGCGGGCAGCATCAAGTCGGTGAACGGCGAGCACCTTCATCTGTTCGGAACCATGGCGCACCACCCGAAGATGCTGAAGCGCTTTCTCGCCTTCGGTGGGTTTTTCCTGAATCGCGGACTGTTGCCGGCGCGCGAGCGCGAGATCGTGATTCTTCGCGTGGGTTGGAACACGGGCTCGGTGTACGAATTCGGCCAGCACACGGTGATCGGTCGCAACTGCGGTCTGCACGATGATGAGATCGCGGCGTTGGCAAGCGATACGTCACGACATGGTTGGTCGGAACGCGACCGCGGGTTGATTGCAATGACAGACGAAATTTGTGTCGATGATTGCGTGAGCGAGCCGACATGGAAAGAGCTCCGCGCCGGATGGTCCGACGCGGAGCTCTGTGAACTCGTTCTTCTGGTTGGCGTGTACCGGATGGTTGCGGGCTTCCTCAACACCATGGGTGTCGAGCTGGACCCGAACACTCCGGGCTGGCCGGACTAACCGCCCGGAACCGTCGCCACCGGTCGAAGCGGCGGAAGGTCTCCGCTGCCGGCGGGCGCCGTTGCCGGCGGCACCGCGACGGTGGTTGTCGGGTCACCCAACGGTGCCGTGGTCGGAGCCGATGCGTCGACCGTCGTCGTCGGTCCGGCTGGTGCTGTTGGATCGGCGACGCGCTCATCGCGTGACGGCAGTCCCGGCTTGGTTTCGGGTGCGGCCAATTCCTCGGGCATCGGACGATTCACCTGGGTGTTCTCGAGCTGACCCTCTTGAGTGGTGACCGTTTCATTGCCGTTGGCGTCGATGACCTTCTTCTCGATCTCGTTCGCACCCGTCTGGGTGAGAATCTCGACATTTGCGTTCGGGTCGACACCGTCACGACCGGGCGTGCGCACATCGACTGCCGGAGCGTCGGATGTGACTTCGACGCTGACCTGCTCGCCGTTGGGCGCAGTGACCTGGACGTCGATCTGCTCACCTGTGGTTGCGATTTCGTTGCCCGCACCATTCGACGACGCCACGAGGTTGCCGTCGGCGAGCGACAGCACGACGTTTGGATCATCGGCCTTCACGCCATCATCGGTGACCTCGACCGTTCCCGTGTCGGAGCCGGGGGTCTCGATGCGAATTGCTGCCTTTGGCGTGATGCCCGAGACGCGTGTTGCGTCGGGCAGATTGAACTCAAGTGGATCCTCGGCCGGGACATAGACCAGATAATCGACCGGTGCTCCGGGCTGTTGCGCCGCCGACGAGCGCACCGGGCGGACAATGGCACCCTTTGGTGCGGGTTTACCCGGGGCGATGGTGCCGCTCGGAGTATTGACGGACCAATTGAGTGCCGCCGAACGCACGAGCAACAACGACTTGGTGACGTCACCATTGCCCTTGCCGAACGGAATCTTCGCCGCATCGCGCGCGCTCATCGACGTGATGTCGAGATCCTTCGGACCGCCCGACCACGGGGCCGGATCATTGTTGGGGTCGGCACCCGAGTACGCAAAGGTCCAGGTTTCACTCGCAAGATCGACCATCACGAAACGTTCTTGGCCGGGCCAGTTCGAGTCGTAGATCTTGATCTTCACCTTCTCGGGAGTCTCGTATTCAATGGCGTAGGGAAGAACCGCGTGCCCACCTTCGGCGGTGTAGATGGCGAGGGTGTAAACGGCCTTCTTCGACGCGAATGCCGATTCCAGCGCGGCAACCTTGTCCTTCAGCGACTTGGCCTGCCATCCGATGGTCTCTTCCTGCGTTGACTGGAAGAACTGCGTCGCAAAAGCGCGCATGATGTCCTTGGTCACCGTGGGATCCATCGTCAACTGCACGCTCGGCGGTGTCTTTCCCGCCGCGAATCGATTGGCCGAAAGGACAGCGAAACCTTCGCAGTGACCGGCCGCACGGTTGTCGTTCACCATCGCGGCCCAGGCCGCAGCCTCGGCTGTCGGCTGGCACGGATCGGTTCCTTCGACACAAACGTCGGCACCGCTGCCGAACATCGCCACGAGGTCTTCGGCGCCGAAGACCTCGGGTGAAGCGCCCGCACCGAAGTTCGCGAACGCGAAGCCGTTCGGGTTCGGTGCCAAGCCAAGATCGGCGTTGACACCCTTTGCTTCTGGCACCGTGATGTCGGCTGCCTTGTTGTCGCCACCGCCATCTGCAGCACCGCCACCGCCTCCGCCACCACCACAGGCGGCGAGGAGTGTCAGCGATGCCGTTGCGGCGAGGACACGTCGTTTCGTTCTCATTTGGTCACCCTTCATGCGTCGACCCAACCACCCAAGTTGCTTTACGACCACGCGCCATTGGCGCGGGTGAAGACGTTTGCTGCACCGGCACCGGCGTTCGGGCCACCCACTGCGAGGGTGTTGCCGTCGGCCGAGAGCGACACCGAGGTGCCGAAGTTCGCCTTCGCGGCCGCCGTTGCCGTGGTCAACGTGGCCTGCAGAGCCCAGCCGCCATCGCGGGTGAAGACGCTTGCAGTGCCCTGGTCGGTGTTGCCGTCGACATCGGAGCCCGTTGCACCGACCGCGAGCGTGCCGCCGTCGGCCGAGAGCGAGACCGAGTAACCGAACAAGTCGCCTGCGGCGCCGTCTGCGGCCGTCACGGTCTTTTGCAGCGACCACTTGCCGCCCTGGCGAGCAAAGACAGAAGCGCTGCCCTGTGCCTTGTTGCCGTCGACAGTTGCGTAAACCGCGCCAACGGCAATGGTGCCACCGTCGGACGACATTGCGATCGAGTAACCGAACCAGTCGTTCGCCGCGCCATCAACGGTGAGCACACCCTGCTCGGCCCAGCTACTACCGCTGCGGGTGAACACCGTGACCGAACCCTGATCGGCATTGCCGTTCACATCGGCATAGAGAGCTCCGACTGCCAAGGTGCTGCCGTCGGTCGACAGCACGACTGCCCCACCGAATGCGTCACCGCTTTGTCCCTTTGACTGCACGAGCGAGATTGCCTCGCCGGCCGTCGCCGGGGGAAGCGTGGTATCGCCTGCGGGCGGAACCGTCGTGTCACCTGCATCGACCGTCGAGTCGGTCGGCACCGTTGTGTCTCCAACCTCGACCGTCGTGGACGGCGCACCACCCGAAAGCTCGGGGGCAGTTGTCGACGAACCACCGGTCCAGTCGAACAAAGTGGTGGGCGATCCACCGTCGGACGGAACCGTGGTGAACGCATTGTTCTTCACCCTCGTCGTGTCGGTGGCTTCGGAATCACCGCCGCCGCCACAGGCTGCGAGTGTTGCGGTCACCGCCAGAACCGCGGTTGCGGCGGTGATGGTGCGGAAAAGCGACTTCTTTGTCATGGACTCCCCTGTCGTGCGAGTTGCGAGCAGATTAGTGCCCGCAACTGAGAATGTGTCAGCAGGCCTGACGGGTGATTTCAGGCCTCAGACGACAATTCTCAGACCACGGTGACCGAGATCTCGTGAAGGCCCGTCGCCCCGCTTGGCAGAACGTCTCGCTCTTCCTCGTCCTGCACAGTTCCGTTGCGGTCGACCATGCGCACCGCCACGCGGTGTTCACCCGCCGCAAGGTCGAGGGCACCACGCCACACAACCCAGGCATCGCCGGTGTCGCGCTCGAGGATCTCGGCGTCTACCCACTCGGTTTCTCCGTCACGCACCTGAACCGACCCGACACCGGCGCGCGGTGCCCAGGCAAAACCACCGAAGATGACCGGGCCCGCGGCGTGACGAGTCTGGGCGCGGGGAATATCGATCCGGCTCGATGCCAGCATCGGTGCCTCACGGGCCCAGCCGCGCTGCAACCAGTACGGGTCGAATGCGTCCCAAGTCGTCACATCGATGTCGGTCACCCACTTCGTCGCGGACACGAAGCCGAACAAACCGGGCACGATCATCCGCACGGGAAAACCGTGCACGCTCGTCAACACCTCACCGTTCATGTGCGTTGCCAGCATCGCGGGGCGGCCGTCGACCACCGCCGACACCGGAGTGCCGCACGTCCATCCGTCCGCACTGCGGCTCACCAACTGCTGTGCGGCTGGGTCGACCCCGGCCATTTCCAACACATCGGCGAGGTAAACGCCGCCCCAGCGTGCAGTACCGATCAGGTCACCACCAACCTTGTTCGACACACACCCCAGTGTCACCACGTGTTCAACGAAGGGCAGGGCCGTGATGTCGTCGTACGTCAGCGTGACCTCGTTGTCGACCATCCCGTGAATGCGCAACGACCAATCTGCAGCATCGAGACGCGGATGCATCTTGCCGACGGTGTCAATGACGAAGAAGTCGGACTCTGGTGTAAGGAAAGCCAAACTCTCGGCAGTCTCGGGAACCGTCGGACGTAAATCGATGACATTGCCCGAGAGATCGACGGACCCACCGCCGCCCGAACCGCGGTTCACGAGCGAAAGGATCACCGACCCTCCGACCACGGCACCAATCGCCGACCCGAAGAGGGCTCGCCGCGAAATCTGAGGATCGGACACGATCACGAGTCAACACCGACCTGTGTCACATTGCCGAACCGAGTGACACCTTCGTCGCGCGACATCGGTAGTTTGTGACCATGGCTCTGCATGATGAAGGCCACGCAAGCCACCGCGTAGGCGTGTTGCGCGCGATGGTGCTCGGCGCAAACGACGGCATCGTCTCGATTGCCTGCCTCGTCCTCGGCGTGGCCGCAAGCGACGCCTCGCGCAACGCAATTCTCACCGCCGGCATCGCCGGCCTCGTAGCCGGCGCGGCATCGATGGCCCTCGGCGAATACGTGTCGGTCAGTTCACAGCGCGACTCGGAACTGTCCGATATCGCCAAAGAGACTTGGGAGCTGGAAAACACCCCCGAACGTGAGCTTGCCGAACTCACCGCGATTTATCAGGACAAGGGCCTCAACCACGCGCTCGCCCGCGAAGTCGCCGTCGAACTGACGAAGAAAGACGCCCTCAAAATTCACCTTGCCGAGGAACTCGGAATCACCGAACACAACCGGGCGCAACCGGTTCAGGCAGCCGTCACTTCCGCGGCCGCCTTCACCCTCGGTGGCGCGATGCCCGTGCTCGCTGTCGCGATCGGCTCGTCCACGGCGGCCCGCATCTGGCTGACCCTCGCCGTCTCGATTGCCGCCCTGGTCACCCTCGGCTCGGTCGGGGCGCACTACGGCAAGGCCAGCAAACGCGTCTCCGTGCGTCGCGTCGTGATCGGCGGAATGGTCGCCATGGCGTTCACCATGCTCGTGGGCAAACTTTTCGGCGCAGCCGTCAGCTGATTATTTGACGGTGATCGTCCGCCACGCGGATGCATTACCTGCGCGGTCGACGACACGCACCTGCAACCGCTTCGCCGTAGTCTTCAACGAGACCGTTTGCGACGCTGCGCGCGGCTTACCGTTTGCCTTGCCACGCACCTTCGATACCACCACGGAGGTCGCCTTCTTGCGCGCGGACGTACGCACCTCGATCTTGCCGATTCCCGAGATGGTGTCACTGCCCTTCACCGACAGCTTCACGCCCGACGAGGCCGCCTTGGCTTTTGTCCGAACTGCCGCAACCTCGACGGCTGCACCCACCGGAGACTTTGCGGCCGTGGCGGCGGACAACACGGGCTTGGTCGTATCAAGGATGATGTCGTCGGTGTACGGCGTCGATTGCGTTCCAAAGCGGGACACGTACTTCACATAGATGATCTTCGTGAATGTGCCCTGTTTGCTCGACTGAAGCGTCCATGGAATGTCTGCTGAGTTGTTCGTCAGATCAAACGTCTCCGACGTCGCAAAACCACCGTCGTTGGAAAGAACGGCTTTGACCGCAGTCGACGGCCCTGTGACGGAAACGGTCACTTTCTGTTGCGAAGTGAACTCTTCTCCGTTGTTGATCGATACGCCCTCGGGACGGGATGTGGTGAAGCTACGGATTTCACCCTCTGACTTGCCAACATCGTTCGTCGCACTAATCCGGTAGTAGTACGTCGTTCTCTCCCCGAGCCCCGAAATCGCTACGGAGACATCCTTGACGCCGTCCCCCGTCTGAGTCGTGCCTGCCACGGAGGTACCGTCGGCCAATTTCGGATCAAGGCCATAGACGAAGGCAACCGACGTCGACAGACCCTTCGGGTCGACGGTTCCGTTCAAAGTCACCTTGCTCGCCTGCGCGGTCGCGGATCCAGTCGCTACGACCGGAGCCGAACCAAGCGTCTTGAAACTAATCACATCGCCATCTGTGGTGCCCTGATCGTTCGTGGCCTTGACCCTGACGTAGTACGTAGTCAGCGGTTTCAGGTCCGACACAGTCTTCGTCACATTCGTCGCGCCGACCCCCTCGACGCTGTCCGCCGTCACCGTCGTCGGCGACGCCATGTCTTCACTTGTCGAGAGTTCGAAAGTCACCGTCGTCGCCGCCCCCCGTGCGTTGACCGACGCAGCAAGGGAAGCGGAGTTCGCATTAATGCTCGCGACTGCCCCAGTTGATGCCGTCGGTGCGGATGCCCCTACGGTGAAACTTCTGCTCGCCGTGGCCGACTCATAAATGGCGTGCGACCCCGCAACGCCCTCGATCGTGCATGTTCCCACGTTCTTGAGCGTGACGACTGCGCCTGCAACTGTGCACACGCTCTCAGTCGCGCTCGTGAATGTTGGGGTGACACCGGAACCAGTCTCGTAGGACAGACTCGTGGTTCCCGATGCCATGCGAACCGTTCCCGGGTTCGCAATCGTGAAGGTCTGAGATGTGTTGGCCGAGACTGTTTGAGGAAGAGCGAACGAGGAGACCTGATTGTTCCCGAGCTGACCAAGGGTCCCAACACCCCAGCACTTCATCGGACCGTCCACCTCGACCGCACACACGTGGTTGTTGCCCGACGCGAAAGATTTCACTGCAGTGAAGGCCGTGACTTTCTGAGGGGACGAGGCTGCCGTCGCAGAGCCGTGAACCCCGTAGGAGGCATAGGTGGCCGATGTCGAGGGGTCGCCGTAGCTGCCCTGGAAATAGTCGGTGACAAAGCGCCCCCAGCACCACAGTTGCGCGGAGGAGTCGAGTGCACAGGAATGCGCAAAGCCAGCACTCACGCGCACAACATTGGGGATGTCGACGAGAACGGGCAGCGTGGCGCCACTACGGGCCGAGCCGAGCCTGAAGTTGTTGCCCAAACCCCAGCAATAGAGCCCGCCGGGGGTGACGGCGCACGCGTGATTGCCGCCCGCCGCGATGACCGTCGCATTCGAGATTCCCGTGACGCGCTTGGGGTTGTAGGAGTCCGACGTGCCACCATCCCCGAGTTGTCCGTTTGCATTGTTGCCCCAGCACCAAACAGTGCCATCCACTTTCAGACCGCAGGCAAAGAGTTCACCAACCGCAACCGACGCAAAACCCGTCACTTCGTTGTTGGACGAGTCCCGCACGGGCCTTGCCTTCGGATTCGCGTATGCCCACGCGCCGGACGTGTCGCCGTAGCCACTCTGGCCGTAGCGGTTGCTCCCCCAGCACCACACCTTTCCACCGGTCGCAACCGCACACGTCGACTGCAAACCGACAGAAACTTGCGTGACACCGTCGAGTGTCGAATCGTCATCTTTTAGAACGTTGTTTTCGTTGACGGATCCGACTCCACCGAGGTGATGTACTTCGTTCGGGTTACCCGAACCTGTCTGTCGAGTTTTGCCGTTTCCTGTCTCGCCGTTTCCGTTTGCACCCCAACACTTGACTTTCGTATCCGAAAGCAGAACACATACGGTTGAATCTCCCGTCGCGACCTCGGTGGGAGAGAACAGCGAACCCGAACCCGAAACCAACACAGCCGTCTTCTGAGGCACACCCCCGTACGTGAGGTCACCCAGTTGACCGTTTTGGGTTTGGCCCCAGCAGTACAGCGCCCCACCGTCGCCGAGATAACAAGTAAACGTCTCTCCAGCCGAAAGCACCGACGTGGCAGCGGCGTCAGACGGAGGGCCGTCTGATCGATCTGCGAGAGTCGTATTGGGCAGGGCAAGACTGACGGCGGCGATGACTGAGGCACCGAGAAAACTTTTGAGTGACATTGAACCTCAGTTTAGGGAGAATCCGCCCCCTAGCAAGCCGCCCACGACCGCGTCAGCGAACGTGAACAACGCGCCATGGAGACGCATTACCTGCGCGGTCGACGACGCGTACTTGCAACCGTTTCGCAGACGTACGCAGAGTCACCGTCTGCGATGCAGCGCGAGGCTTTCCGTCGGCCTTGCCCGCAACCCGTGACACCTTCACCTTCGTCGCCGGCTTCTTCGCCGAGCTTCGCACCTCGATCGTCCCGATGCCCGAAATCGTGTCACTGCCCCGCAACGACAAGCGCACCCCGCCCGATGCCTTCTTCTTCGCAGACACGCCGACGCGCGCGACCTGCACGGCACTTCCCGTCGGCGCCGCCGCCACGGCGGTCGCCGCCGTCATGACAGGCTTCGTCGTGTCGAGGATGATGTCGTCGGTCACTGCCTGGCTTTGCGAGCCAAAACGGGATACGTACTTCACGTAAATGATCTTTGTGAAGATTCCCTCACGGCTCGACTGCAGCTTCCATGGAATTTCGGCGGAATTGTTCGTCAAATCAAAGGTCTCGGTCGTCTTGAAACCGCCGTCGTTCGACAGAATTGCCTTCACAGCCGTCACAGGCCCCACGACGGAAACCGTCACATCTTGTGACGACGTGAACTCATCGCCGTCGTTGATCGAAACGCCCTCGGGACGTGTTGTCGTGAAGCTCTTGATCTCACCTTCGGCAGCCCCAACGACATTCGTCGCAACCACGCGGTAGTAGTACGTCGTGTCTTCGTCCAGTCCGGTGAGCACGGCTGTCACGTCGATGTCTTCGGCGCCAGACTGGGCCTTTGACGCAGATTGCTGAGCGCCGACCAACTTTGAATCGGTGCCGTATTCGAACCGGACAGTCGTCTCCAGATCTTTGGGGTTGATTTTTCCGTTGACAGTCATACCCGACGTCGCACGAGTAGCCGATCCCGTGATGGCGGTTGGCTTTGCGCCTTTGGTCGTGAAGGACTTGATTTCACCTCTCGACGCCCCCACCGCATTCGTGGCGACAACTCGGTAGTGGTAGGTCGTTGCTGCCGTCAGTGTTGAGATAGTCGCTGAAACCGCTTTTCCTGCAGCTCCCGTCACTCCCTCGGCTACAGCGACACTTTCAGCCGTGGCCAAGGTCGAGTCAAGGCCGTACTCGAAGGAGACCGTTGTGTCGACGTCGTTTGCATTGACCTCTGCTGCGATCGTTGCAGAGAATGCTTCTGCAGTCGCCGAACCGGTCGTGACGGTGGGCCGTGAACCCTTTGTCCCAAACGTCTTGATCTCGCCGACCGTTGATCCCGTTGCATTCGTTGCAGAGAATCTGAAGTAGTAGGTGGTGCCAGGCGAGAGATTCGAGAGATTCCGAGCAGTCACTTGCGAGGCGAGCCCTGTTTGCGACCCGAGGTCGACTTCCGTGCCTCCCACAAGGCTGTTCGAGGTTCCGTAGACCAAACTGATCTGCGTGGCGGCGCCGCGCGCGCTGATCGTGGCCCGAAGCGACACGGACGTGAACTCGACGTCAACGGCCTCCTCAGCAGCGACACTTGGCGCAAGCGCTGCAATAGAGACGGTTCGCGATGCTGATGCAGACGTGAACAGGCCCGTTGCCGGCGCCGATGCATTGACGACACACGAACCTGCGCCAAGTACGGACACGGTTCCATCTCCAGCAACACTGCATACCGACGTAGAGCCCGCGGCCACCGAATAGCTGATTGTCGCTCCGGAATTCGAAGTGCCGGCCACCGAGAACGTCGACACCCCCACGTTCTGCGATCCGGGGTCCGCCAAGGTGACTGTTCCGGCAACGGCTGCGACGACCGTCGTGAACGATTGATGTGAGCTTGTACTGCCTCCGCCCAACTGACCTTTGCTGTTTGCGCCCCAGCACTTGATCTGGTTGTCGAAGTAAGCGCAGAAATGATTCTCGCCGGCGGCGATGGCCCTCACGTCAGAGACGGACGCACTCGTGAAGAAGAAACCGGTGACACCATCTCCGTCGGCCCAGACATTGCGGGCCGTGCCGGAGGTATAGAGGCCACCTGCACAGACCAGGGCAGAAGACGAACTCACGTAACAAGTGGCAGCGTCAGCTAGCGCAACCTGTTTCAGCGATGATTCAGGCGTGGACCAAATCGTCTTCTGCTGCAACATACGGCTGAACGCATAGGCACTGTTTGCGCCACCCGCGCAGGACAGCGCACCGGTTGTGAACCCACACACGTGCTGTCCGCCGACGTCGATGGCGACCAATGCCGTTGCAGCACCCCACGCAACGGCATAACTCGAATACCCGAGAACCGCCACGTCGATTGCAAGTTGGCTGTAGGCGTTGTCACCCCAGCACATCGCAGATCCATCGACTTTCAAGCCACATGTCGTCTGCAATCCGACGGCGAGCTCACGTATCCCGACGAGATTCGTGCTCGCATCGGTTTTTACCTGCACGGGCCGCACCGCAAAACCTGTGTCAACGCCATTGCCGAGATGTCCAACGGCCTGGTCGCCCCAGCAAAAAACTGCACCGTCACTGTCGCGCACCGCGCACGTGTGTTCCCGACCTGCCCCAATTGTTCTGATGTCGGTGAGGGGACCGGTGCCGGCAGAATTCGACACAACAACGGGTGTCGAAGAAGAAACCTGCAAGCCATCACCAAGCTGGCCGTCGGCTCCTTGACCCCAGCATTTCATTGTCTTGTCCGCCAACAACGCACACGCATGCGACGAGCCAGCGGTTATTTCAATGGCGTTCGAGATCCCCGACACCAAAGTGGGTTCGAGCGCCGGACTGACCAGAGTGCTGCCGCTTCCAATCTGACCGGAGCTGTTTTCACCCCAGCATCGAATGGTTCCATCACCCCCCAAGAGGCAAGTGAACTCGCCCCCCGCAACGAATCTCTTCGCGATATCACGAGTCGTCGTGTCAGCGGGCGATCCGGAGCGCTCGGCTCGAACGCCTTCGACACTCGGTGCCAACCCCGCGACCAGCAGAACGACCAGGAGTACTCGCTTGATGCTGTTTGACATTGAATCCGAGTTTACTCGCGTAACCCAACCTGTACAGGGCGGGGTTTAGGCCCGCAGGTAAACGGATTCGTCGGAGGTGACGTTTGCGAAGGAGCAACTGGCGCTGTAGGTGCCGCCATTGTTGGATGCTGCAATCCAATTGCCGCCTGCGCCGCACCTGAGACTGAAGGGACCGGATGCCCCCGTCATCGTGAAGGTGACGGGAACGACGGTCTCCTGGCCCGTGGCGGCATCGACTCCACCGCCGAGAATCGTTGATGTGGCGGATTCAAGACATGCGACGTCCTGACAATCATCCGCCCCTTCGAACTGGCCGAGTCCGCCCGACAACTTCGCGCTGAAACCGCTGGAAATCGGATCGCTGAGTCCCGGCCCCCAATTGTCGAGGTTGGTGGTCAGCGTGACGTTCTTTCTGACGTTTGCATTCTGCGCGGTCGTGGTGCGAGTTGTCGCAGCGGTGGTTGTGGTTGCACGGGGTGCAGTCGTTGTCGGTCGTACGACGCCGGAAGTGGTGGTGCCTGCGATGGTTGTCGTTGTGCTCGTTGTCGTGGTTGCACCGGCGACCGTCGTGGTGGAACTGGTGGTTGTCGGCGCGGGCTCACCGATCGTGCGGCTTTCTGACGACGGCAGACCGGGCTTGATGGCGGGCACCTTCAGTTCGTCGGGGTCTTCTTGGTACACCTGCGTGTTGGCGAGGCGTCCCGCCTCGGAGGCGGTTTGTTCGGTGCCGTCGAGGGCCACCGTCTTTGTTTCGACTTCCTCCGGTGCCGTCTGGGTGACGATTTCGTAGTTGATGTTCTCGTCGACCCCTTCGCGACCAGGCGTACGCACCTCGACGGCGTTTGTTGTCTCGTCGGCAACCGCTGTCACCTGATTGCCGTCGGCACCGTCAACGGTGACGGTCACCTGAGTACCGTCGGTCGCGACAGTGTTGTTGTCACCGTTGGCTGTGGCGACGAAATTGCCGTCAGCCAATGTCACGACTGCTGTTGCGTCATTCGTGGAGATCTCATTCGGTGCGATGACAACCGGCTCGGTCGACGAACCACGCGTGTCAACCTGAAAGGTCGCAGAGGGAGTAATACCCGTGACCCGGGTGACGGACGAAGACTTGACCGTCAACGTCTCCCCTGCGGCCAACGTGGCCTCGACGAGATACCCCATTTTCTCGACCGCATTCTTCGCGCTCTGCGAAGCACCCGCTGACGAGGAACGCATCGGACGCACGGTCGATTCGCCTGCTTCGGTTGACGTCGGGCTGAGCGTTCCGTCGGGAGTTTCGATCGTCCAGTCGGCGGTCGCAGAACGAATGACCAGAAGCGTCTGGCGGGCCGTGCTGTCGTCCTTGCAGAAGGGGCAGGTACCCGCGATGCGCGCGTCGTACGGTGCGATGTCGAAATCTTTGGTGCCACCGGTCCATGCCGACGGATCGTTTGCGGGGTCCGGACCCGAGAACGGGAAAGTCCACGTGTCAGCCGCCATGTCGACGGTGATGAAGCGTTCTTGGCCCGGCCAGTTCGAGTCATAGATCATCACTTTCGCCACGTCGGGCGTGACGTATTCGATGGCGTACGGGAGTAAGGCGTGGCCGCCCAGATCGCTGTACACGCCGACGACGTCACCGACCTTCTTCTTTGCGAAGCCCGCTTCGAGAATTGCAACCTTGTCACGCATCGACTTCTTGACGAGGGCCTTCGTTGCCTTCTTTGTCTCGTCGAAGAACTGCGTGGCGAAGCCGCGCATCAGCGCATGGGTCACGTCTCCCTGATTGACCAATTCGACCGTTGCGGGCTGCTCGGCAGCCATGAATCGTGCCGCCGCGAGCACTGCGAAACCCTCGCAGTGTCCGGCCGCGCGGGAGTCATTCACCATGCGGGCCCAACCGGCGGCTTCGGCGGTCGCGACGCACGGATCTGCTCCGTCGACGCAGACCTCGGGCGTGTTACCGAACATCTCGACAAGGTCGGCTTCGTTGAACACCTCGGCCGTCGCCGCCGACCCGAAATTGGGGAACGCGAATCCGTTGGGATTCGGTATGAGACCCGAAGCCTGGTTCTCGCCCGTTGCCACGGGCACCGACACGTCGGCTCCACCGCCACCTCCGCCGCCACACGCGGCGAAAATGACTGCGAACGCGGCAACGAACGTGACTGGGCGACCTCTAAGCGACATTGAACGCAGTTTTACCTACGTGAGCACCCGTGGCAAGGGTTGACTCGTTTCGCTAGCGGCGCAAGGCGACGAGACGGTCGAGCGTGTCGGCTGATGCAGCGGCGATGGGCGTGCGGCGTTCGGCATGTCGGAGCGGAAGAAGGTCGCGGCCGAATGCGTCGACGACGCTGATGCCAGCCTCTCGACAGACGAGAAGTGCCCCTGCGTAGTCCCACACACCGTGTTCGTCGCAGTCGAGATAGCCGTCGAAGCTGCCGTCGGCAACGAGGCACAAGTCGAGTGCAGCCGCACCGTTGGCGCGGAACTGCCACCAGCCGGGTTTTGCAGGTGGTGGACCCGAAACGCCCACGACGGCGTTTTCGAATTGGCGCGCTTCGCCGCGACGAATGACTTCGCCGTTCTTCCAGGCACCTTTGCCGCGAACGGCGGCGTACTCGGTGTGTGGTTGTGCGAGTTGGGCGACGACTGCAGCACGTGGTCCTTCGGCGTCGACACAACACAGCGACACGGCATGCCACGCAATTCCACGACTGGCGTTGGTACTGCCATCGATAGGGTCGACGATGACGACGAGTTGATGACCGAGGTCCGCAAACTCTGTGGCATCGAAGCCAGATGCACCGGATTCCTCGCTGAGGATGCCCCACCCGAATTCACGGAGCGCGGCGACAACCGCGTCGTTCACCATGACGTCGGCGGCGTATTGGCCACGCGCCGCGTCGTTCATCGACCAATCCCGGGCGGCAGAGATGGTCAACTGGGCGATGTTCGCGACGTTGCGCAATGCGTACAAAATTGCCTCGTCAGACGAGTCGCGGGTGATCGAAGCGCCAATGGACACAACAGAAAGGTAGTGTCACGGCGTGGCAGTGATCGACGTCGCGGGCTTCGTTTCCGATCTGAAGAGCCACGCGGTCGACCACGGCTTCCACGTGCACGACGAACGCCACTTCGTCGAGACCTATTCACTGCGGCAGTCGTGGGAAGTCGACCTGCACCCCGAAGAGGCCTGCAACGGACCCATCGACCTGCATCTCTCGCTCGAAGTCGACCCCCGGGTTCTGCTCGGTTTCGAAGATGCCGTCGTGAAGATGGACGACCCCGACGAGGACCCGCCGACGGGATTCGAATTCCACTTGCTCTTCACGTGGACCCTGCCACCGCTGCCCCAGCCGCCCGACCTTTTGATCCTTGCAACGGAACTCGCCGGCATCGGCGGCCTTGACCTGCCGGTCGAGGTGTCGGCGATCGACTCGTACCCGTCCGTCACCGATGCACCCGAACGCAGTCTCAGTCTGGTTGCGAAGGTCACGGTGTCGCTCGCCGACGTGTATGCGGTGCGGGACGAAGCCCTGTGCACGGTGCTCGACAAGTGTCGCGAGGTCAGCCTCGACCTTCTCGAACGCGCACCCTCGTGGCTGGGCGACGCATGACGACGATCGTGCGTCGCATTGCAGCCGGTGCCGTTGCACTGGTGGTTCTTGCCGGCGGGTCGTGGGTACTAGGCGAATGGGAACCCTTTGCCTACAACTGGCCCGACGAGTGGGACCCTCGCGTAGCCAAGTTGGCCGACTACGTGGAACGCCATGCTGATTTCGAATTCGAACATCCCGTGCGATCGCGCTTCCTTCCCGACAAGGAGTTCGAGAAGCTCGTCACCGACGACAAAGATGATCTCACTGACGAGGACCGCGACTACTACGAGGCGACGGGCCGCCTCTTGCGCTCACTCGGCCTGGCGGACGGAGAAGTCGATCTGTTCAAAGACCAAAACACCTTGAATGCATCGGGCATTCTCGCGTACTACTCCCCCAAGGATCGCGAAATGGTGATCCGCGCCAATCCCGAGGATGTCGTCGATGGCGAGCTCTCGCCGGCGCTGCGCGCGACCGTCGTTCACGAACTTGTGCACGCGCTGCAGGACCAACGCTTCGGGTTGGTCCGCATGCGTGAAAGGGCCGAGGACTCGGGCCACGACGAGGCGCTGACCGTGCTGATCGAGGGCCACGCAATGTCGATCGAATCGAAGTACACGAGCGACAACTTCTCCGAAGAGGAACAAGAGCAGTACGACGAAGTGATGGAGGGCGGCGACGACGACCCCGCCGTGGACGATGTACCCGAGATCATGTCGGCACAACAGTTTTCGCCCTACGTTTTCGGACCGACATTTGTCGAGGCGCTCGAACGCAAGGGGGGCGACACCCTCATCGACGCGTTCATGAAGAAGCAGCCCAAGTCGCTCGAACAGACGATCCTGCCGTCGAAGTACTTCGCGAAGGACGACCCCGAAGAAATCGAGAAGCCGAACGGACCGAAAAAGTCGAAACTGGCAGTGTGGGGACAGATCAGCCAACTCGACCTCTTCTTTCTGCTTGTCCGAACCTGGGATGCGCCCGAGGCATTGCGGCTGAGTGACCTTTGGGGCAACGGCTCGTACGCAGGGTTCGACGTTGGCGACGACGACTTTTGCGCGGCGCTGAACATCCGTGGTGAGTCCGACGCGGCAACCGAAGAGTTGCGGGAAGCCTTCACGGAGTGGGCAAAGCTTCCGGGCCTTCGCTCAGCCAAAGTGACGAGCGGTGATGAGTACTTCACCATCGAAGCGTGCGATCCCGGCACGAAGGTGACGATCGAGTTGCCGACTGAAGTCGACACGCGCCAGATGTTCTGGCGATCCGGCGACATCCCCTACATCTGGCGTTCGGAACCCGAGACCGATGCCGAGTGCGTCGCGACGGGCGTGTACACCGAGTTCACGACCGAGGAATTGCAGACTGACGAGCGCGCAATCGAGCGCTACAACGAACTCATCGCCGACTGCCGTCGGGACTGACCGAACGCAAGGTCACCGTCGCAACCAATCCACCCCCGGGATTTTCGAGAAGCGCAACGCGACCACCCGAGGCTGCAGCAAGTTGCGCGACGATTGACAGACCAAGGCCGCTGCCTCCCGGCCGATTCTGACTCTCCGAACCGCGCCAGAACCTGTCGAATGCATGTTCACGAGCGTTGACTGCCATACCGGGACCCCGGTCGGCGACCGAAATCGTTGTTTCACCCGACGAGCCCCCCACCGCAATCGTGATCGATGTTCCGGGCGGCGCGTAATCGAGTGCGTTGTCGATGTAGTTGTCGATTATTTGTTCCACTGCGCCGGCCATCGCCACGACCGAACCAACGACGTCACCTTCGACGACGAGAGAAACTCCGCGCTCCTCGGCGAGCGGCCTCCACATTTCGAGCCGACCGCCGATCACGTCACCAACATCGACTCGAATCGTCGAGCCGGGTGCCTCGGTCCGCGCGAGAGCGAGAAGTTGCTCGACGAGTCGTGCCAGCCGTTCCAGTTCGGCCACTGCCGCTTCGAGGTCCTCGGCCACTTCTGTCGTGGCACGATCGGGATGCTCGGTGACTGCTACCAATGCCTGCTCGACCCGCAACCGAAGTGCTGTCAGAGGAGTACGAAGTTGGTGCGACGCGTCACCCGCGAACCGACGCTGTTCAGCCAGGGTTTGTTCCACCCTCATCGCCATCTCGTTGAACGATGCGGCGAGTTCGCGAACCTCGCTCGGCCCTTCAACCGTTGCACGTGCCGACAGGTCGCCCGCAGCGATTCTGTCGCTTTGCATCCGTAGTCGTCGGAGTGGTCGCACCACGCTTGTCGCCACCAGGAACGCCGCAACGAAAGCCAGACCAAGCGAAATCGCTGCAAGCAGAACGAGGCCCCGCAAACGGTCGGCAACACGTCCGTTCACCACTGACTCGGGATAAGTGAGTCGAACTGCACCGATGACACTGTCCGTTGTCAGTACCGGCACTGCGGAATACACGAGATCCTCGCCCAAGGTTTCGCTGCGCCGCGTTCCCACCGCCGAATTGCCGAGTAGCGCCGACGCGATCTCCGGACGGTTGAGGTACGACTGCCCGACTCCGATGTTTGCGTCGGTCGCAGCGAGAACGCCGCCGTCTCGGTCGACGATGATCACGCGTGCTTCGGATGATGTGTTGTAATCGGAGACCAGCACGGCAAGTGTGATTCCGGTTGCGGTGACGGCCTCGGAGGGTTCAGGTTGGGCGAGCAACTTCTGCGCCTTGGCTGCAAGTGTCGAAGCATCACGCTCGAGGGCGGTCACCACCCGGTCACGTTCGACACGACGCAAATGCGTACGCAGTGGCACGTCGTGCACGAGCAGAATCAATGCGACAAGGCCGACGACCGCGAATACGAGACGACGCCTCACCCCGCGGGAACCCTCAGACGAAACCCAACACCTCGTACCGCCTCGATCCAATCCTGGTTGCCGAGCTTCTTGCGCAGGGCGGCAACATGCGCGTCAAGCGTTTTGGTGGGGCCGTACCACTCGGTGTCCCACACCTGTTCGAGGATGTCATGTCGCCGGTGAACGACTTCCGGTGCCGCCGCGAGGTACGCGAGAAGGTCGAATTCTTTCGGAGTCAACGTCAACGCATTGCCATCGATAGCTGCTTCGCGCACCTTCTCGTTGATCACCAACGTTCCGACCACGATGTCAGTGGAAACAGCGGGTGAGTCGACGCCGCCACCTCGTCGCACGACGGCGCGAATACGTGCAACCAACTCCCTCATCCCGAACGGCTTCACGACGTAGTCGTCGGCGCCAAGTTCCAGGCCGACGACACGATCGAGTTCATCACTGCGTGCAGTCACGATGATGACGGGAACGTTGCTCTTCGCCCGGATTTCACGGCACACATCGAGACCATCCGTATCGGGTAGGCCGAGGTCGAGCAGGACGAAGTCGTAGCCCTCGGCAGCCAGCGCCGCTGCACCCGTGTCGACGTGCGCAACTTCGAATCCTGCATCGCCAAGACCACGGGACACCACGGAGGCAATCGACGGGTCGTCTTCGACGAGCAACACCTTCACGCCCGCCATTGTCGCCGAAAGCCGCGTACTTCGGACGGGATGAGAAATATTGGACGTTTCTTGGATTTCCCCTTGACTTGCCTTGGAAATCCATTTCCTACGGTGGGGTTCATGAAAGCAGGCCTTGCCACTTCCCTCTCCATCGTCGGTGTTCTCGCCACCGGCGGTGCCGCACTTGTTCTCAACTCGTCAATTCTCGACACCGAATCATCGGCCAAAGGCTCCCCTGCGTTTGCCACGGTCGTCGGCCTTCAGTCGAACGTCGGCGTGATGCCGCTGGGCGGCGGTGCAGCCCCCCGCTCGGCCACGGAACTCTCCGCAGACGGCGTCGCCGACGCACTATCGACCTCCGCATCGGCCACCGTGACGCAGCCAGCGGGGAATGGAACTCCTTCGGCAAAGACACCCACAGCGAGCGACGGCCAAACAGGTGCCATCAGGCAGACACAGGCCGCGGTAGCCGCAACCCAGACAACCGTGCCGGAGAGCCCGTCGCCGACCGCTGCTCCGCTCGCACCAACGACAACGACGGCTGGATCCACCTCCACGTCGTTGCCGGCAGCCGAAAAGCAGTTCAAGGTAGGTGACGCCGCCACGATCACACTCGTTGTCAACGGCACGAAGTTGCTCGTCAAGGACATTGCGATCACCCCCGGTTCGGGATACGAGGTCACCAACCAGGTCAGCCGCGACGGGGACGACGTGCGCATCACTCTCAGCTCGCCGACTCGTGCGATCGAATTCTCTGCGCGGCTGGTGAATGGCCAGATCATGGCGGCCGTGAGTGCGCCATCGAGCGGCAATCTGAACCCACCACGTCCGCCCCACCGCGACGATGACGACGATCACGATGACGACCACCGCGACGACGACCGCCGCCCCCGCCACGGGGAAGACGACGAGGACGACCACCACGAAGACGGACACGACGATGACGACGACTGACAACCCACGCCAGCGACGTAACCGGCATGTTGCGAGATCTGCTCGGATCCTGTCGACTGGTCTCTCTGCAACGGCAATTCTCGGGATTACCGCTGCGTTCGGTGTCGCCGAGCGCATCGACACGGGCAGCCAGGACGCCGAGCCGTCCGGTCCGCTTGCAGCGATGTCGCCGACTTCGGCGGCAGTACCGGCGGTCGACCCCGGCTTCGTCGATTCGACGCCTGTTGCACAGTTCCCCTCCCCAGAAGGCACAGTGACGCTTCCCACCGGAAGTCCTGCTCCCGCGAACACAACACAGCAGGTGCGAAACTCGACCGCCGCATCGCCGCTGGCACCGACGACAGCGCAAGCCACCGTCGACGCTGTCGCGGGCGCGTACGCCCAGGTCCCCGAGGTCACAACAGTGCCCGTCGAAATCGTGCCTGTCGGGACCGTGCCCGTCGAAACCGTGCCCTTCGCAACGGTCGCCCCGATCGCGCCCGCGGAACCGCCGGTCGAGTTGACACTCCCTCCAGCACCGAGCAATGGATCCAGTGGTGGCTCCCGTTGATCTCGATCTGACCACGACCGGGTCGATCGTCGGCGACGTCAGCTTCCCGTCGATGGGCAACACGACCCGTGTCGTCTTGGTGGCTGACGGCCACGACGACGCAAAGAGACTCATCGCGCGCGCTCAAACCATGGCAAGTTCACTCGAGTCCGCGTGGAGCAGGTTCGTTCCGACCTCTGATATCGCGCGTCTCAACACCGCCCGCGGTCGCGCCGTGCGTATTTCAGCCGACACGGAAGTTTTGATTCGGCACCTCGTGGCCGCGTTCGACGCAACCGACGGTCTGTTCGACCCTTTTGTTCTGCCCGCACTGGTGAAGGCCGGTTATCGAACCTCTCTCGCAGGAGACGGACGCGCGAGCTGCGCAGCCGCCATGCCAACGTGCCGACCACTCGCTCGGCACGTTGTGATTGAGTCAACCGAAGGCGCAACATGGTGTCGGCTGCTTGGCGGCGCAACCCTCGACCCTGGCGGCCTCGGCAAGGGTCTCGCCGCAGACATCATTGCCGAACGCCTCGTGCTCGAAGGCGCACGCGGGGCCTTGATCAGCATGGGTGGCGACATTCGCTGCGCCGGGGAAAGCCCCGACCCTGCGGGATGGATGATCGACATCGAGACGCTCGCCCACCCTGCATTTGGAAGAACAACCGTCCTCTTGCGATCGGGCGCGATTGCTTCATCATCGACGTTTGCCAAGCGCTGGCATGGCGGCCATCACGTCATCGATCCTGCGACCGGCCTGCCGATCGACGAGTCCTCACCTCGTGCTCTGCGCATGTCGAGCGTGATTGCATCGACGGCAGTTTGGGCCGAGGTGTTTGCGACTGCTTCATTGGTTGCCGGCGCCGACACCGCCGGATTGATGATCGAGGCTCGCGGATTGGCGGCGCGCTTCGAACGCACCGACGGTCGTGTCATCGCGACACCGGGCTTTGCGAGGTACGCACCGTGAACAGTCACTTCTGGTGGTACGTCTCGCGGGCATCCGGCACCGTCGCGTGGGTTCTCGTCCTCGCTACGTGCGCGTGGGGCATCCTCCTTGCGACGCGACTGTTCCGCGGCTGGGACAGACCCGCGTGGTTGCTTGACCTTCACCGCTGGCTCGGGTCGCTCCTCGTCGCATCGACCGCACTCCACATGGCCGCGCTCATCGGGGACAACTACACAAGCTTCACGTTGTCTCACCTGCTCGTGCCGTTCGCTTCCGAATGGAAGCCGGGTTCGGTCGCTCTCGGTGTCGTTGCGTTCTGGATGCTCGCCGCGGTTCAGGTGACCTCGTGGATGATGAAGAGGCTGCCGAAAGTCGCGTGGCGCGCGATCCACATGCTCAGCTACGTCTCCTTCGCAATGGTGACATGGCATGCGATCGCAGCCGGAACGGATGCCTCGTCGCGGTGGTACGGAGCCTTGACCGTGGCCTTGGTCGCGCTCGCGGCTGCGTTCGGCGCAGCCCGCCTCGTGACGTTGCGCGCACCAACGCATCGCGCCGCAGGGCGGACGCCTGTGAGGGTCGGTGATCCGGGCGAAAAACAGTCCGCATAACGAGGGCTAGTCTCCCCCGCGTGGGGGAACTGAACTTTTCGCGAATCCTGAAACGCGGTCTCATGTTTGCCGACGACCGGGCGTTGCTCGACTTGGCAAGTGGCCACGACGTCACATATCGACAGCACATCGATCGCGTCACACAACTCATTGGCGCGCTTCGCAGCTTGGGAATTGCCGCTTCCGATCGCGTCGGCGTACTTTCCGGCTCGTGCCACGAGTACATCGAACTGTGGCACGCATGTCTTGTCGGCACCGCAATCATCAACCCGCTGAACAGTCGCCTTGCCGCCGACGAGTACGTGTACATCCTGAACGACTCGGGCACGACAGTCCTCTTCGTCGACGATGCCTTCGCGCGACTCATTCACGACATCCGCCCGCGACTCGAACACCTTCGCACCGTGGTGTTGATCGGCGGATCCGACGCACCACACGACCTGCGTTTCGACGATCTGATGGCCGCGCATGCGCCAGGCCCGATCCCGCCCGAGCCCGACGACAACCAGCCTGCGGTGCTGATGTACACCGGCGGCACGACCGGACTTCCCAAGGGCGTGATCCTTCCGCAAAAAGCCATTGCCCTCATCACCTATCGCAGCCAGATGGGGATGCTCATCGAGCCGGGATGGCGTTATCTCGCCTTCATGCCCCTGTTCCACGTCGGCAGCATCATGACCTGGGCGCTCCTCATCCCCACGGGCGGATCGGTGTACCTGTTGCCCGCCTTCGAACCGAAGGCGGTGATGAATGCAGTGCGCGATCACCGCATCACTGCGATTGCCGGAGTACCGACGATGTTCGGCCTCATCGTTCATCACCCCGACTTCGAGCCATCCATGTTCGAATCGCTCACGCTCATGGGTTACGGCGCGGCCCCGATGCCCGATGCGCTGCTGTCGCGGTACATGTCGATGTACCCGAATCTCAATTTCTTCCAGGCGTACGGCATGACCGAGTTTGCGGCGACGGTCAGTGCGCTCACGCCCTACGACCACCGTGTGGGTGGCAACATCCTGAAGTCGGTCGGCCGGCCGTGCATCGGAGTGGAGATCGAGATTCGACACCCCGAGACGACCGAGCCGCTACCGACGGGCGAAGTCGGCGAACTGTGGATCCGCTGCGATTCGGCGATGCTCGGATACTGGAACAAACCCGACGCAACGTCGCAAGCATTGGTCGACGGGTGGTACAGGTCGGGCGACGCGGGCCGGATGGACGAAAACGGCTACATCTTTCTTGCCGACCGCGTGAAGGACATGATCGTTTCGGGCGGTGAGAACGTGTACTCGCTCGAGGTTGAAAACGCGATCGCGACCTTTCCGGGTGTCACACAGGTGGCCGTTGTGGGTCGCCCACACGAGATCTGGGGCGAGGCCGTTCACGCCTTCGTCGTCTGCGCGCCTGGCACCGCCACCGAAGCCGACCTCGACGCGCACGCCCGCAAGACGATCGCTGGCTACAAGGTGCCGAAATCATGGACGATTCAATCCGACCCACTTCCGCTGTCGGGTGCCGGGAAGATCCTGAAGCGCGAGTTGCGCGACCGATTGGTGGGCCCGGCGCGTTAGCGTCGCGGCATGACCTTCCAAAAACTCGATCCCGCCATCCGCGACCTTGCCAAGGGCGTCAACTTCGGCACGCTTTCGTTCCTGCTGCCGAGCGGCCGCATCGCCAGCCATGTCATGTGGGTCGATGCCGACGACGACCACATCCTCATCAACACCGATCTGGGTCGCGTCAAGTACGACTCGATCAAGGCCAACCCGACGGTCACCGTCGCCATGTGGAAGGCCGACAATGCGTATGCATACGCCGAGGTGCGCGGACGTTGTGTTGCCGAAGTCGCCGGGCAGGAGGCCCGCGACCACATCGATGCCTGCGCCATTCGCTACACGGGCAACCCCTATGCCTTCCCGATCGACAAGGGTCGCGTCATCCTGAAAATCGCCGTCGAAAAGCAACGTTCACAAAACCTGTGACATTTGTTACCTGTCTTGGATAACAGGTATCTATTGTCATATATTCGGGGACCGTGTCCGTCTCCGATCTCGTCAGCCTGAACCTCGGGTCGCCGGCAGTTCTTGCCTTCGCCCTCGGCCTTGTTGCCACCGTGTTCCGCAGCGACCTGCGGTTTCCCGAGGCGGTGACATCACTTCTTTCCACGTATCTGCTCTTTGCGATCGGCTTGAAGGGCGGCGTGGAATTGCGCGACGTCGCGCTCGACGACATCGCCGCGCCGACGGCGATCACGCTTGCGATTGGCATCGTGGTCCCGTTCGTCGCCTATCGAGCCGCACGCAGTTTCGTCGGCCTCAGCGTTCCCGACGCGGCTTCGATTGCAGCGCACTACGGGTCGGTCTCTGCGGTCACGTTCTCTGCGGCGGAGACGTTCGCGCGCGCCGCTGGCACACTCGACGAGGGCTACCTCCCGGCCCTCGTCGCACTTCTCGAGATACCTGGCATCGTCGTCGCGATGGTGATCGCCAGTCGCGCACTCGGCGGCGGCAATCTACGGTCGGCCGTCCACGAGGTGATTACGGGCAAGAGCATCGTGTTGCTCGTCGGTGGGCTTCTCATCGGCTGTTTCGCCAACCAGACCGGAATCGAGAAAGTACAACCCCTCTTTCAAGACCTGTTCGCGGGCGTTCTCGTGCTGTTCCTTCTCGATCTCGGCACGCTTGCAGCCCAACGCCTGCGCACCCTGCGCGACATCGGAATCAAACTCGTCGTGTTCGCGATTGCGATGCCCCTCGTCTTCGGCACGGTTGGCGTGTTCGGTGGCACCCTGTCTGGCCTGTCGGTGGGTGGCGCCGCGGTGCTCGGAGCAATGGCGGCGAGCGCCAGCTACATCGCCGCCCCGGCCGCTGTACGCGTTGGCTTACCCGAGGCGGACGTCGGGTTGTCACTCGGTGCGGCGCTCGGCATGACGTTTCCGTTCAATCTGGCCGTCGGCATTCCGCTCTTCCACGAAATCGCCCAGGTGATCGGCTGATGTCCGCGATACGGCTTTTGTAGGCCAGGTAGGGATCGAACCTACGACCAAGGGATTATGAGTCCCCTGCTCTAACCACTGAGCTACTGGCCCGAGATTCGTGAAGAAACCGACGCGGAGACGGGACTCTTCTTGCTCGGGGGGTGGGGCTCGAACCCACGACCGACGGATTAACAGTCCGTTGCTCTGCCAACTGAGCTACCCCCGAAGGGCATCGCGCAGACTAGCAGCGAGGTCGGGAAATCAGTCGTCCAAAAAGCCCCGCAACCGGGCTGAGTTGTGCGGATGGCGCAAGCGGGCAAGCGTCTTTTGTTCGATTTGGCGGATTCGTTCGCGTGTCACACCGAAGGCGTTCGCGACTTCGTCGAGCGTGCGGGGACGGCCGTCCTCGAGACCGAATCGCATGATGAGAATTTCACGATCACGCTCGGGCAGAAGGTGTAATTCGGACTGCACGGCACCGATCAACGCGTTGCGCTCGGCGACAGAAATCGGCGATTCCGCATTGGCGTCGGCGATGATGTCCCCGTAGGCGCCACCGTCGCCGTCGTCACCGAGAGGCGTGTCGAGGCTGACGGTCGGAATTGCGTATTGCATCAGTTCGAGCACCTTCTCGACCTCGAGCCCGCACCGCGTTGCGACGTCTTCGGGGCTGGGGTCGCCCTTCAATTCCGAGGTCAACTCGCGCTCGGCACGCTGGACCCGGTTCACAAGTTCCATCATGTGAGTGGGAATCCGGATGTTGCGACCCTGATCGGCCATGGCCCGCGTCATCGCCTGGCGAATCCACCACGTGGCGTAGGTCGAGAACTTGAAGCCTTTCTCGTGGTCGTACTTGTCCGCCGCGCGCATCAAGCCGATGTTGCCCTCTTGAATGAGGTCTGCGAGCTGGAGCTCTTTCCCGTCGTACCGCCGAGCAATCGACACGACGAGACGCAGGTTGGCCTCGACCATCTGGTCTTTTGCCTCGGCGCCGGCCTTCATTGCCCGCTTCAGCGATTGCTTTTCCGACACCCCCACGTTGCCGGCCAGCAGTTTTTCTTCGGCAAGTTGCCCTTCTTTGATCAACTTCCCGAGTCGGCGCTCGTCCTCTGCCGTGAGCAGATCGTGCTTGCCGATGTCGTTCAGGTACTGGCGCATGGCGTCAGAACCGCGTTCCGTCACTGCCACGCTCCCCCTCCCATGCCCACAACACTAGAACGAACGCAACCGCCTCCGTGACAGCAGCGCCTCGGCGCAACTTCAGGCAACAACGTCGTCAGCAACACTGTTCGACTGCAGCCAGCCGAGCAGGAACGCCGCAGCCGAATCACCATCGGGTGATTCGAGTTGCTCGAGGTGCAAACGAGCGTCACGGTCAGCGCGCAACACGTTGGGGTCGGTCACGCCACGCCGCGACCCAAGTTCACGGCGCACCGCCGCGGCGATCAGGTTGAATGCCTCTGCCCGACCATTCGCATCGATGTCCACGACGACAGCCCGCTCCAAAACTTCGCGCGCCTCGGGATCCGCGGATTCGATTGCCGCGCCAACCGACCCTCCCGATTCCGCCACGGCGAGGAATGAGCGCCGCATGACGTCGGTCGGGAACAGTTCTGCGACCAGCCATGGGGCGATCGAGTCCCAGCTCTGCAACAGAATCGCAATGGCGGCGAATTCGGCGTTCTCCCGGGTGCCGGGGTCGCGTGGAACCGCAACTTCGATGCGCGGGTTTCGCTCGCGCCGCTCGACACGGGGCACAACATCGCCAACGGGCAAACCCGTGTGCGTGGCCACTTGGCCGGCATAGATCTTGCGAACGTTCACGTTCGGGTGCTCGTTGATGACCGCGACCGCGCGCTCGGCGGTGCGTGCGCGTTCTTCGGGCGTACGCGCCGGGTTGGCGTCGAGAACCCGCTGCAGGCGGAAGCCGAGGAATGGTTGCGCCGAGTCGACTGCTGCGCGAAGAGCGCCGGGGTCGGTTTGAGCCAGTTCGCCGGGGTCCTTGCCCTTCGGGAACAATGCGACGCTGACGCTGACCTCGTACTTCGCTTCCCATTCGTAGAAGCGTTCGGCCGCACCTTGCCCGGCCGCGTCGGCGTCGAATGCGAGTACGACCTTGTTTGCAAAACGCTTCAAGATTCGCACGTGCTCTTCGGTGAGGGCGGTGCCACACGTGGCCACCGCGCGCGGGATACCAGCGCGATGGAATCCGATCACGTCGGTGTAGCCCTCGCAGATGATCACCTGGTCGGCACGCACGATGTCGGCCTTCGCCCAGTTGAGTCCGTACAACGTTCGCGACTTCGAATAGATCGGCGTCTCGGGTGAGTTCTTGTACTTCGCCGGGTCGCTGCTGCCGGGCAGGATGCGCCCGCCGAAAGCAAGCACATCGCCCGAGTCGGAAATGATGGGAAAAAGAATGCGCGCCCGGAAGGCGTCCTGCATCTTGCCTCGCTTGTTCGTGAACGCCAGACCGCAATCACGCAACACGTCCTGGGTGACGCCGTGATCCTTTGCGAGACCGATCGCAAGTGCATCCCAGTCGTCGGGTGCCCAACCCAACCTGAACTGCCGCGCCACGTCACCTGCAAGACCACGGTTGCGGAGATAGTCGCGCGCCGCGCGGGCATCCGAGCCGTTCAGCAGGCGATCGTGGTACCAGTCGGCCGCGGCAGACATCGCTTCGACCAATTTCTTGCGACGTTGACGATCTTTCGACTCGGTTCCCGACGTGTAGGTGAGTTGATATCCGTACTTTCCGGCCAGCGACTCGATGGCACCCACGAAATCGAGGTGCTCGATGTCCTGCACGAACCGGAAAATGTCACCGGACGCGCCGCAACCAAAACACCGGTAACGCGCGGTCTCTTCACGCACATTGAACGACCCCGATTTCTCGGCGTGAAACGGGCACAAGCCGACCCAATTTCGACCAACCCGTCGCAGAGCGACGTAACCCTGGACAACTTCGACGATCGATATGCGCTGGCGCAGGGCCTCGATGTCATCGCCCGAAATCGCCATGCGCGGAGTGTAATTCCACCCTCCCCCTCACGGGTTCTCGGCGCAGAACGTTGCAAAAAGCGCACCTGGGCGCGCCGAGAATCCTCGGGTGACGGGCTGGTGGTGCGACTACTTGGTTTCGCTGGTGAGGCCGCCGAGAACCGCCTGCGCCGCCGACAGACGCGCAATCGGCACACGGAACGGCGAGCAGCTGACGTAGTCGAGGCCGGCCTCGTAGAAGAGCCCGATCGACTCGGGGTCGCCGCCGTGCTCACCGCAGACGCCCAACTTGAGATCACGCTTCACCTTGCGTCCACGCTGGGCAGCGAGGTGAACGAGTTCGCCGACGCCCGACTGGTCGATCGTCTCGAAAGGATTGCGCTTCAGCAAACCGGCCTCGAGGTACGCCGGCATCATGCGGCTTTCGACGTCGTCGCGGCTGAAGCCAAACGTGAGCTGGGTGAGGTCGTTCGTACCGAAACTGAAGAAGTCGGAAACTTCGGCGAGCTCATCGGCACGCACTGCGGCGCGCGGTGTCTCGACCATCGTTCCGATGGTGACCTTCGGCCGCGACACCTTCTTGCCCTTCGCCTTCGGCGCCGGCTTGGTGGCGTTCTCGCGCAGCGCTTCTTCGACCCACGAACGCGCGAGAGCGAGTTCCTCACGCGTGACGGTGAGCGGAATCATCACCTCGGCGATCGGCTTGTATCCCTCGGCGGCAACCTGGTCGGCGGCCTCGAGAAGCGCGCGCACCTGCATGGCGTAGAGACCGGGCTTGATGACACCGAGACGCACACCGCGCGTACCGATCATCGGGTTGAACTCAGACCAGCTTTCGGCGGCTTCGAGCAACTTCTCTTCGACGTGGCTGAGGCCGGTGGTCGCCTTCTTGATCTCGAGTTCCGACACACGCGGCAGGAACTCGTGGAGCGGCGGGTCGAGCAGTCGCACCGTGACGGGAAGGCCCGACATTTCGCGGAAGATTGCCGCGAAGTCTTCCTTCTGCACCTTGCGCAGGTCCTCGAGAGCCGCAGCCTCGGCTTCCGGAGTGTCGGCGAGGATCATGCGACGCACGACCGGCAAACGGTCGGGTGCGAGGAACATGTGCTCGGTCCGGCAGAGACCGATGCCTTCGGCGCCGAGCTCGCGCGCGTTCTTTGCGTCTTCACCGGTGTCGGCGTTGGCGCGCACGGCCATCTTGCCCTTGCGGATCTGGTCGGCCCACTTCAGGATGATGTCGAATTCCTTCGGCGGCTTTGCAGCCTCGAGCTTCAGCTCGCCGACGACGACTTCGCCGCTGGCGCCGTCGATCGAGATGACGTCGCCTTCCTTCACGACCACACCGCCGACCGAGAACTGCTTGCCCTCGATTTTCACGGCCTCGGCACCCACGACGGCGGGCGTTCCCCAACCGCGCGCCACAACGGCGGCATGGCTGACGAGACCACCGCGGGCGGTGAGGATGCCCTTCGACACCATCATGCCGTGCACGTCTTCGGGGCTCGTTTCGTTGCGAACGAGGATGACGTCTTCACCGGCATCGGCGGCGTCGGCCGCATCGTCGGCGGTGAAATACACCTTGCCGACCGCAGCACCCGGCGATGCGGCGAGACCCTTGGTCAACACGACGCCCTTGTTTGCGAACTGCGGGTGCAGGACCTGGTCGAGGTGATCGGCGGTGACGCGCATGACCGCTTCTTTTTGCGAGATCTTCCAGACCTTCTTGCCCTTGCCGCTGCCCTTCGTCATGTCGACGGCCATCTTCAGCGCGGCTGCGCCGGTGCGCTTGCCCACGCGCGTCTGGAGCATCCACAACTTGCCCTGTTCGATCGTGAACTCGGTGTCACACATGTCCTTGTAGTGACGCTCGAGACGGTCGAAGATGACGAGCAATTCGGCGTGCACCTTCGGGAAGTGCTTCTTCAGCGCGTCGAGGTCTTCGGTGTTGCGGATACCTGCAACGACGTCTTCACCCTGTGCGTTGACGAGGAAGTCGCCATAGGGCTTGTTGTCGCCCGTTGCGGCGTTGCGGGTGAAGCCCACGCCGGTGCCCGAGTTGTTGTCGCGGTTGCCGAACACCATGGCCTGAACGTTGACGGCGGTGCCGAGGTCGTGGCTGATCTTCTCGCGCACGCGGTATGCGATGGCACGCGGGCCGTTCCACGAACGGAAGACGGCTTCGATTGCGCCGCGCAACTGCTTCACCGGATCCTGCGGGAAGGGCTTGCCCGTGTGCACCTGGACGATTTTCTTGTACGACTCGCAAAGCGCCTTCAACGCAGCAGCCGGAACATCGGCGTCGGATGCGGCGCCCGAAGCCTGCCGTGCCTTGGTGAGCTCGTGTTCGAACTCTTCACCGTCGAGTCCGAGGACGATTCGGCCGTACATCGAGATGAAACGACGGTACGAGTCGTATGCGAAGCGCTCGTCGCTGTTCTTCGCCAGACCCACGACCGTCTTGTCGTTCAGACCCAAGTTGAGGACGGTGTCCATCATCCCCGGCATCGAGAACTTGGCACCCGAACGAACCGATACGAGAAGCGGGTCGGAAGCGTCGCCCAGCTTGCGACCCATCTTCTTTTCCAGCGCGGCGACGTTCTTGGCGATCTCGACGTCGAGACCCTTCGGCCAGCCACCCTTCATGTACGCGCGACACGCGTCGGTGGTGACGGTGAAGCCGTGGGGTACGGGCAGCTTCAACACGCTCATCATCTCGGCGAGGTTGGCCCCTTTTCCGCCGAGGAGATCTTTCATTTCCTTGGGGGCACGGCGGTGTTTGTGGTCGAAGGCGTAGACAAATGGCACGGTTCGGAAGTCTACGGCGCAGGTCCCCGTAGCCTTCAACGCAGTGGGCGTTTTCCGACTGTTCGGCTTCCGGGTCGAAGTTCGACCCGGGTTTCTTCTTTTCCTCGTTCTCGTCGTGCTGTTGTACGGCGGTTCGCAGGGGCTGTGGGCCGCGGGCTCGATCGCAGTCTTCACCCTCATCCACGAACTCGGCCACGCTCTTGCTGCACGCGCAACGGGGTCGCACGCCGAAATCTCACTCGATTTCCTCGCCGGCTACGCCTCGTACGTTCCCCGCCGCAAGTTGTCGCGACTCGAGCGCGCCGGGATCGCAGTGGCGGGAGCGACGGCGCAGTTCACGACGGCCGTCGTGGTGCTGTTAGTCATGGGGGCAAATCCGTTCTCGCGCGATGACATCACCCTGAACGACGCGACCATCAGCATCTGGTGGGCGGGCATCGTGCTCGCGCTGGTGAACTTGATCCCGATCCTCCCCCTCGATGGCGGATCGATCGTTTCCTTGTTCGCCGAATGGCTGTCACCGCGACGTGGCCGCACGTTCATGCTGTGGTTCAGCGTGGCGGTTTCATCGGTCGGCGTGGCAACGGCTGTCGTCGTTTCGCAACTGCAGGGATTCCTCCCTTTTGCGGCCGTTCTGTTGGTCCTGCAGGTGCAGATGCTTCGAGCCGAACGCAGCCTTGCCGGCATGCGTGAGCGAATGACTCCCCTCGAATTTGTCTCCGCACTACAGGAGGCAGGGCTACACGACGAAGCCGCACGCGAGGCGGCCACCGCCTTCCGCATCGCGCCGAGCGCGGAACTTGCTGCGCGAATTGCAACGTCGCTGACCGCGACCAGCGACCATGACGGCGCGGCGGCGTGGATGTCACTGGCGGAGAAGTTGACTCTTGCCCGTCACGACTGATCGAACGGGTCGACTCAACGCGGACCGGGCGCGACTCCAATGTCGGAGGCATCGCGTTTGGCACGAACGATGGCCTTGCCGCCGCCAACCGAGGTCACCGTCACACCTTCGACGACGATGTCGCCCACACGGAAGTTCGCATCGTCGACGAGACGCAGCGTGTGCGGGGCGGTAACAGCGCGCGAGTCCATCCGCTCGACCAACTCCTGGCCCGGGTAGCAACCCTTCGAGAAACTCACTGCAACCCCGACGAGACCGGTCTCGGCGGGGATGCACCCCTGTGCGAAGTCGACACCCGCCAAGGGCCAACCCACGGCGACACGCATCGCATCGAAAGTCCCGGCATCACACGCATCGACTCCGTCGACATCGTCAACAGACGCACCAATCACATCGACTGCGTCGTCGCCTCCCCACCAGGCATCAACCATGAGACCGTCGGTTGGCACGCGACCCAAGGACGACGCTGATGCGGGCGCGCCGGTGCCACGAACCGCCACGCACTGCCACTCCAGGGGCCGAATGTCGGCCTTGACCCTGATCTTGAAGCGGTTGAGGCGGGCGACCACCGCTTCGGCAAAACCCGGCTCGGTATCGAGCACGAAAACCGTGTCCTCGAACCGCGTCACGCGCAGCGCGGCCACGACCTTTCCCGTTGGGTCGAGCAACAACGAATGGCGCGCCGTGCGAACGGGCATGCCTGCGACCTGGTTACTGAGCTGTGACTGCAGGTACGACTCGGCATCATCACCCTGTACGCAGACGAAGTCGCGCGCGAGTCTGTATTGGCACACACCCATGTCAGACCTCCGTCCCCATCTCTCGGCGACGCGCCGTCATGCGCCGAGCGGCAGGAATTGCGGCGAGAAGCGCCGCCGCCTTGTTGTGGCACTCGAGGTTTTCATCGTCGGGGTCGCTGTCGGCAACGATGCCGGCGCCTGCCTGCAGGCTGGCGATCCACCCGCCGTTGCCGTCGGGACGAACGAACATCGTGCGGATGGCGATCGCAACGTCGAGGTTGCCACTGAAGTCGATGTAGCCAACCACGCCCGCGTACGGGCCGCGCTTCACCGGCTCGAGTGCATCGATGATTTCCATGGCACGAACCTTCGGCGCACCGCTGACCGTGCCGGCGGGCATCGTGGCGCGCAACAGATCGACGGGCGTGAGGCCGGCTTTCAACTGGCCCGACACCTGCGACGTCAGGTGCATGACGTGGCTGTAACGCTCGAGCGTCATCAGTTCGTCGACCTTCACCGACCCGAACGCGGCGACGCGGCCCACATCGTTGCGTGCAAGGTCGACAAGCATCACGTGTTCGGCGACTTCCTTCGGGTTCTCACGCAACTCGCCGGCAAGACGGCGGTCATGTTCGTCGTCGCGGCCACGGCGACGCGTTCCTGCGATTGGCCTGCTGGTGATCTTGCCGTGCGACAGTTGCACCAGCGGTTCGGGTGAACTACCGACGATGCACAGTTCGGGCTCGCGCACGAAGTACATGTACGGACTCGGGTTCACCTGACGCAGCACGCGGTACACGTCGTAGGGTTCGGCCTCGAGGGCGACATCGAAACGCTGCGACAGCACGACCTGGAAGATGTCACCGGCCCGCACGTGCTCTTTTGCCACCTCGACGGCGCGCTGATACCCACCGTTCGGCAGAGACGACACGACGCTCGGCAGGTCTTCCCCGGGCACGGGCGGCTCGACCGGGGTGTAGGGCAAGGGTCGCGCAAGGCGGCCAACGGTTTCCTCGATGCGCTCGGTCGCGGCCGTGTACGCCGCGTCGATGTCGGTACCCACCGTCGAAATGCTCTCGATCACGTACAAACGCTGGCGCCAGTGGTCGAAGGCGACCATCGACCCGATGACGTTCACGACGGCGTCGGGAAGATTGCGCACATCGGGCGGCACATCCGGCAGATTCTCGACTTCACGCACCACGTCGTAACCGACGTAGCCAACGAGGCCGCTTTGCAGGGGGGGCAGTTCGGGAAACAGCGGTGCCTCGTAAATGCGCAACAGCGCTTCCATCGCGGCGAGGATTCCGCGATTGGTCGGCACCCCTTCGGGAAGACTGCCACTCACTTCGACCTTGCCGTCGCGCAGCACGAGGCGCGCTGACGGATTGCGACCGACGAACGAGAAGCGGCTCCAGCGTTCCCCGTGCTCCACCGACTCGAAAAGGAAACCGTTGTCGTCACCCACCACCTTGGCGAACACCGACACCGGAGTCTCGAGGTCGGCGAGAACCTCGGTCCACACGGGGACGATGGGGTGCTTGGCGGCGAGCGCACGGAACTCGTCGAGAGTTGGGCGCATCAGCCGAACTTTCGGTAGAAGCAACTCACTTCACCGGTGTGGCACGCGCCGCGGCCTTCCTGTTCGACGAGGAACAACAAGGTGTCGCCGTCGCAGTCGTAGAACGCACCGCGCACGAACTGACGATCACCGCTGGTGTCGCCCTTGCGCCACACCTCTTTCCTGCTACGGCTCCAGTAGACCATGCGCCCCTCGGCAAGGGTCATGCGCAGCGTTTCGGCGTTCATCCACGCCATCATCAGCACCTGCTTGGTCGCGACATCCTGCGTGACCACGGGAACCAGCCCATCGGAGTTGTACTTCACGGTCGCCAACTGATCGTCGACGAGTGCGATCGGCGTGATCGCAGGAGTGCCGGCACTCACAGGTACAGCCCCGTACTGCCCTCGATACGCGACGCCGCAACGGCATGCAGGTCGCGCTCGCGCAACATGATGAAGTCGGCGCCGCCCACCTCGACTTCGTAGCGATCGTCGGGGCTGAACAACACGTTGTCCCCCACCTCGGCGGCACGTACGTTCTGGCCGAGGGCGACAACTTCGGCCCAGACGAGGCGCTTCGAGATTTGGGCCGTCGCGGGAATGAGAATGCCCCCCGACGAACGGCGTTCGCCTTCGTTCTGGGGGATGCGAACGAGCAGACGGTCGTTCAGCATCTTGATCGGAAGCTTTTCGCGTGCGTCGCTCACGGCTGGCACGGTATCCGCCACCGGCGTCCGATAAAAACCCGTTTCCGGCACATGACTAGCGTGCAGCCATGGCTCAGCACCACACCACCAGCGATCCGGCAGTCCGCGAACTTCTCGACCACCAGGAAATCCGCAACGTCATCTCGCGCTACTGCTGGGCCCTCGACAAAAACGACCGCGAATTGTTCTCGAAAGTCTTCGCCCCCGACGCGACGGCCCACCTCGGCAGTCCGCTCCTCGAAGGCATCGATGCCATCTGGGCCCGCATCCGCGCCGCACTCGGCCACCTCGACAGCAGCCAACACATCACCGGCTCCCAAGAGATCAACGTGAACGGCGACACCGCCACGAGCCGTGCCTATCTTTTCGCACAACACGTTCGCAAAGCCGCGAAGAACGGCCCGCACTACGTCGTTGCCGGTGAGTACCTCGACGAACTCGTGCGCACTCCCGATGGCTGGCGCATCAAGTACAGAATCCTGAACACGCTCTGGACCGAAGGCAACAGAGAAGTCGCCACGGGCGACAAGTAATCGACTAGGCGGGCCGCACGCGCACGCCGGCCGCCGACATTGCGGCCTTGGCCTGCGCCACGGTGTGTTCACCGAAGTGGAAGATCGACGCGGCGAGAACACCGCTCGCCCCACCCAAGGTCACGCCCTCGACGAGGTGCTGCAGGCTTCCCACGCCGCCGCTTGCAATGACGGGAACGTTCACCGCGTCGCAGACCGCGCGCGTCAGATCGATGTCGAAACCCTCGCGGGTTCCGTCGCGGTCCATCGAGGTGAGGAGAATCTCGCCTGCTCCGCGGGCAACGGCGTCCGCCACCCATTCGATTGCGTCGATTCCCGTCGGAGTACGCCCACCGTGGAGGAACACTTCCCAGCCCGTGCCGTTCACACGGCGCTTGGCGTCGACGGCGCAGACGCAGCACTGCACACCGAACTCGGCCGCGATTTCCGAAATCAATTCCGGCCGCTGCACCGCCGACGTGTTGACGCTGACCTTGTCGGCGCCGGCGCGCAGCATCGAACGGGCGTCTTCCTGGGATCGGATGCCTCCGCCGACCGTGAAGGGAATGAACACCTCGGCGGCCACCCGCTCGACCATGTCAATCGTCGTGCGCCGATTGTCGGACGAAGCGGTGATGTCGAGGAACACCAGCTCATCGGCGCCTTCGTTGTCGTAGCGGGCAGCCAACTCGACAGGGTCGCCCGCATCGCGAAGGCCGACGAAGTTGATGCCCTTGACCACCCGTCCGTCGGTGACGTCGAGACACGGGATCACACGCGCGACGTTCATCCGCCCGATCCCAATGCGTTCAGGGCCTCACCCAACGTGAAGCGCCCCTCGTAGATGGCCTTGCCCGTGATGACACCCTCGACGTTCGGAATCGCCGACAGAGCGACGATGTCGGCGACGGTTCCGACCCCGCCGCTGGCGATGACGGGCATGGGTGCAGTTCGCGCCGCGCCGGTGAGTCCCTCGATGTCGGGACCGGTCAACATGCCGTCGCGGGAGATGTCGGTGATCACCGCACAGGCCGCTGTCGGGTACATACCGAGCGCTTCGGACAAAGCCACACCGGACGACTGCGTCCAACCTTCCGTCGCAAGGACCCCACCACGGTGATCGAGACCGACCGCCACGGCAACACCGACCCGTGACGTCACTTCGGCGACGAGCGCAGGTTCGCGAACCGCCGCCGAGCCCATGACAACACGGGCCACACCGGCTTCGGCGAGAGCCGCCGCGTCGGCTACGCCACGCACTCCGCCACCCACCTGCAACCGGGCGCGACCCGACAGCGCAGTCGCGACCCGCGAGATGACGGGACGGTTCACCGCAGCGTCACCCTTCGCAGCGTCGAGGTCGACCATGTGCACCCACGTCGCGCCCGCGGTGACGAACGCCTCGGCAACCGCCAGCGGGTCGTCTCCGTACACCGTCTCGTCCGCGTAGTCGCCCTGTCGCAGGCGCACCACGTTTCCGCCACGCAGGTCGATGGCGGGAAACACGACGAAGCCCGTCATCCCTCACCACCGCACGACTGCACGAAATTCCCGAGAATTGCCAAACCGTCGGCAGCCGACTTCTCGGGATGGAATTGCGTCGCGACGACGTTTCCGCGTCGCACCACGGCGGTCAGCTCGGTGCCGTAATCGCACGTCGCCACCACGACCTGCGAATCAACCGGCTGCGCGGCGTAGGAATGAACGAAATACACCCACGGAGTTGCGGGCAGACCGACGAACAACGGGTCGCCTGCGCGCACGTGCAGTTCGTTCCATTGCATCTGCGGCTTGCGCACGGTGTCGGGAATCGACGTCACACGACCGGGAATCACGCCGAGACCCGCGTGCGACGGATCTTCGTCGCTTGCATCGAAGAGCATCTGCATCCCGACGCAGATCCCGAGAAATGGTCGCCCCGACGCGACGGCCGAATGCACGACGGGCTCGAGACCCGAATCGCGCAGCGCGTCCATGCAGGCACCGAATGCGCCGACTCCGGGCAACACCACACCGTCGGCATCGGCGACGAGACCTGCGTCCCGCGTCAGTCGCGCATCGGCACCCATGCGAACAAGGGCCTTCTGCGCCGAACTGAGGTTGCCGATTCCGTAGTCGAGCACCGCGACGAGCGGACCCGTCATGCAAGCACACCCTTCGTCGAGGGAACTCCCCCACCCTCGATGCGCACGGCGTCACGCAACGACCGACCGAGACCCTTGAACGCTGCCTCCACGATGTGGTGCACGTTGCTGCCGCGCACGAGCGTGACGTGCAGCGTGATGTTGGCTGCGGTGGCGAACGACGAAATGGCGTGCTCGGCAAGATTCGGATCAAACGGCGGATTGCCGAGCGGTAGGCATTCGGGAATCGGCACCTCCCAGTGAACGAACGGACGACCCGAGAGGTCGAGCACGATGTCGACGACCGCTTCGTCGAGCGGATAACGACCACTGGAGAAACGCCGCACTCCTGCGCGATCGCCGACTGCCTTGCGAAATGCCTCGCCGAGGGCGAGAGCGACGTCTTCCACCGTGTGGTGCGTGTCGATGTGGAGGTCGCCCTTGGCGACGAGCTTCAGGTCGAAGCCACCATGACGCGCAACCTGGTCGATCATGTGGTCGTAGAACGGGATACCCGTCGACACTTCGGCCGAGCCCGTGCCGTCGATGTTCAGTTCGACCGTGATGCTGGTTTCCTTGGTGGTGCGCTCCACGGCTGCGGCGCGGCTCATGCGAGTACCTCTTTCAATGCGGAGACGAAGACTTCATTCTCTTCACGAGTGCCGACGGTGACTCGCAGACAGTCGGCGAGACCGGCCCAACCGCTGCAGTCACGCACGAGTACACCCCGGTCGAGTAGTGCCTGCCAGGCGGTCTTGCCCGACATCGACTCGGGCCGGAACAACACGAAGTTGGCGCCACTCGGCCACCATGTGACCGGCAGAGAGTCGAACGCTGCGGTGATGAGATCGCGCCCGGCCACGATGTCGCGCACCCGCGACTCCATGCCACCGACGAACTTCAACGCCAGCAGTCCGGCGCGTTGCTTGAACGCGTCGAGATGGTACGGCAGGACGACGGCCTCCATGTCGGCGACGAGCCAGCGCGGCCCGATGAGGTAGCCAAGACGCGCAGCGGCCATCGACCACGTCTTCGAAAATGTTCGCGTCACGACGAGGGGTGTGTCGTCATCGACCAATTCCAACGCCGACCACGGCGAGAACTGCGCGTAAGCCTCGTCGACGACCACGACGCCCGGCGCGGCCGACAGCATCGCCTCGACGTTTTCGCGCGGCTCGACGGTTCCCGTCGGGTTGTTGGGCGAGCAGATGAACGAAACCGCCGGCTTCGATTCGGCAACGACACGCTCGATTTCGGCGCGGTCGAGTGTGAAGTCGGCGTTGCGCTTCCCCTCGACGACGGTGGCGCCGACGACGCGCGCGATTTGCGCATGCATCTGATAGGTCGGCGCGAACATCGTGACGTTGCGACCCGCGCCCGAATAAGCGAGGAGAATCGACTGCAGCACTTCGTTCGAACCGTTGGCGACGAAGACCTGGTCGGCCGACACCCCGTGCAAGGCGGCAATACCTTCACGCAAATCGGTGGCGGCACGGTCGGGATATCGATTCCAGTCGACGTCGCGGGCGGCGGCGGCAACCTCGTCGAGCCAAGCGGCCGGCGGCGCGAAGGGGGCCTCGTTGGTGTTGAGACGCACCGGAACGTCGACCTGCGGCGAGTGGTAGCCGGACAGGGCCCGAAGATCGCTGCGCAGGGGGATTCGCGTCACACGACAACGCTACCGAGGGCGGCTCAGGTGTTCTTGGCTATTTTGAGCGCCCGATCCACGGCCTTGCGAGCCGAATCGACCGAACGAGCGATTTCGACGATGGCACGGTGAATGTCCTCTTGTTGACGCACGCCCGGACGGTTCTCGAGGTCGATGGCCCGGTCGCGCGTGCGGTTCAGCGCCTCTCCGAAGGCTTCGAGCTCGTTGCGCAGAGCCATCAGGGTTTCGTTGCGCGGGGTGCCGTTCGGTTTCGCAGCATTCGATTTCGCCATGTGAATCAATCCCTCATTCGCTCGTTCAATAGGGTCGTTCGGTCATCAGGGGTTTGCGGACGGACAGATGTCGAGAAGCACGCAGTCGCGACACTTCGGCTTGCGGGCATCACACGTGCGACGACCATGGAGAATCAACCGCAGACTGAAGCGACCCCACTCTTCGGGAGGCAGGAACTTGTTCAACTCGAGTTCCACCTTGACGGGGTCTTCCTGCGTCGTCAGACCCAAGCGGCGCGACAACCGGCCGACGTGGGTGTCGACGGGCAGCCCCGGGAGGTCGAACACGACGCTCCGCACGACGTTGCCGGTTTTGCGCCCGACACCGGGCAACGTGACGAGGTCTTCGAGATCGCGCGGCACTTCCCCGTCGTAACGGTCGATGAGCGCGCGCGCCATGCCAATGAGGTTCTTTGCCTTCGACGCATAGAAGCCCGTCGAGCGCACCAACTCTTCCACGCGCGAAACGTCGGCGTTTGCCAGGTCTTCGGGTGTCGGAAATGCGGCGAACAACGCCGGCGTCACCATGTTGACGCGGGCATCGGTGCACTGCGCCGAGAGAATCGTTGCGGCGAGCAGTTCGAAGGCGTTGCGGTGGTCGAGTTCGCAACGTGCCTCGGGGAATTCAACCGCCAGTCGTTCGGCGACGACCTTTGCGCGCGATGCTGCCGAGCGAGGTTTACCCATGTGCGGCGACACTACCCAGCACCCGACGCAGCGGCGGTACCCTGACGGAGTGCTGCGCCTCGAGATTCGCCGGAACATCGATGCCCAGGGCTTCGAAGTCGTGAATGGCCTCCTCGAGGCCGCCGAGCGCGCCGACGGCCAACGCGCACTCTCCGACCACCTGTGGCTCGACCTGCGCCAGGGCGGACGCAAGGGTTTCGCCGCGATCATCGGCTGGGAAGACGACCACGACCACCTCGTCGCCTACGCACAGGTCTCGCGCGGCAACGACAGTTGGAGCCTCGACCTCGTGGTCCACCCGCACCACCGCTACGACATGGCCGCGATCGGCCCCGCGATGCTCGACGCCGCGCTCGACGTGGTGCGCAACGAAGGTGGCGGCCACGTGCACTGGTGGGTGTTCGAGCCCTCGGCGATCTACTTCGAACTTGCCGAGAAGGTGGGTATGCACCCGGGACGCGAACTGTTCCAAATGCGCCGGCCCCTCCCCCTCGAACCGGAACTCTCCGCACGTGTCGGGGCCGGCTTCACCCGCGGCTTTTCGTTTTCCGACGATGCAGCGGCTTGGCTCGACGTCAACAACCGCGCCTTCGCCAGTCACGCCGAACAGGGTGACTGGGACATCGACACCCTCACCGCGCGCACCCGTGAACCTTGGTTCAACGCCGACGGATTCCGGATCACGGAGATCGACGGACGAATCGCCGGGTTCTGCTGGACGAAGATGCACCCC